>ERZ791610.680-NODE-680-length-19559-cov-2.824754_pt1 | contig 19559 bp, 16 predicted proteins | sample MGYA00510061_ERZ791610 | MGnify/ENA primary metagenome ERZ791610 (study PRJEB30046, sample SAMN00791922) | human gut metagenome | study: EMG produced TPA metagenomics assembly of the A metagenome-wide association study of gut microbiota in type 2... | reverse complement strand
TGCTGTCTGCCGGAATCCTGACCGCAGTGATCGGAGCAGTTGTGGCAGCGCTGATTCCGCCGCTGATCCTTGCAAAAATCATTGATACAGTGACAGCCGGTAATGAGGCGGCGTTTTCTGTGATCCTTCTCTATTTTGTCCTGCTCGCACTTACCGGAATATTGGAAGCTGCGAGGGAAGGACTCCTGACGGTGTTTGGACAGAAAATCACACATGCACTAAGAAGCAGCCTGATGGATAAATTTGTAAGTCTGACGGCAGATAGCGTGAATAAGCAGGAGCCGGGAACACTGGTGTCACGGTTTGTCGGGGATGTTGACACGGTGGAAAATCTGTTTACCTCCGGGATTATCAGTATGTTTGCGGATGTATGTAAGATTATCAGTATCCTTGTCGTGATCTGGTTTCAAAACCGTGGACTGACGCTGGTATTGCTGGTGTTGCTGCCGTTTTTATTCTGGTTTACCAGACATGTCCAGAAAAATATGTTGGCGGCGCAGATTGAAAACCGAAAGGCTGTCGGACGGGCATCCGGTCATGTGCCGGAGACGCTTCACAATATCCGCACAATCCATTGTCTTGCAAAGGAAGCATACATGGAAGAGCGTTACGACACTTATATCGGGGAGAGTTATGCAGCGATGGAGCGCACCAATTTTTATGATGCGGTTTACTCCCCGGTGATACTGATATTGAATGCGGTGGTTGTCGCAGTTGTCATGCTGCTTTCCGCGTCCGGAAACCACACGGTACTGACCTTCTTTGGAATGTCTGCCGGAACTGCGGTTGCGGTCATCAACTATATCTCACAGATATTCTCCCCGATGGAGAGCCTCGGAATGGAGATTCAGACGATTCAGTCTGCGATTGCCGGAATCCACAGGATCAATGAATTTTTTGCACTTGGGGAGAAGCAGATAGTGGAAAAAGACAGCGAGACAGTAGCAGAAGAATGCGTGGAACAGATGGCTGGGGGACACTCAGAAAATAAAACAGCAGATGTTCCGTTTGTCGAGTTTCGGGATGTGACCTTCGGTTATGATGAACATGTCGTTTTAGACCATTTGAATTTAAAGGTCATGGACGCGGAGCAGGTAACACTCGCAGGACGAACCGGGGCAGGAAAAAGTACGATTTTAAAACTTCTCTTAGGACTTTACGAACCGCAGGGCGGAGAGGTTTTGATTCACGGAAGACCGGCAGCGGCAGTCCGGGAGGAAGAGAAACGGAAACTGTTCGGCTATGTAGAACAGACCTTCCACATGGTTCCGGGAACGGTGCGCGATCAGATCACGCTGTATGATGAAACCATTCCGGCAGACCGCGTAAAAGCAGTGGCAGAGCTGACCGGGTTAGACGATGTGATAGAAAGCTCTGAAAACGGATATGGCACGAAATGCACGCCGGAGTTATTCTCGCAGGGACAGTGGCAGCTCTTATCCATTGCAAGAGCCGCAGTGGCGGAACCACAAATGCTGCTGTTTGATGAGATCACGGCGAATCTGGATGCAGAGACGGAAAAGGCAGTGTTACTGGCGTTAAAGCGTGTAGCGAAAGACCGCACTGTCATTTCCATCTCACACAGAACTTCAGCAGAATTAGGACGTATTATTTATCTCTGATTTTTCTTCACAAAATATCCAATCAGGTAGCAGACGACAGCAACCACCATGCCATTGATGGAGGAAATCCCCCAGTTTAATACATTTAACCAGTTACAGAAGTTATAGTATAACCAGACGGATAAAATCGTTCCAATGATACCGGAGATCAGTACCATAGGTTTTTTCTTCTGATGGAAGATATTAGCAAGTCCGAGTCCGGCGGTATATAAGGCATTGTCGTTTGTAGTCCAGATATTCAGACTTTGCGAATCGGGTAAAGTTTGGAGTTGCAGTACCACCGGATACAAAAGAGCCGATGACAAGTCCGGCACCGCCGATCACCGTTAAGGAACCACTGGACACTGCCAACTATTATAGCTTGTGTTGCGTGGTTATGCAATGAAATCTTTCTGTCCCTGGCGCATTTGTTTCTGGTATTGTTTGGGAGAAACATGCAGGTATTTGGTAAACTGTTTGATAAAGTAACTTGTGGTACAGAAACCGACCGCAGATGCAATCTCCGTTACGTTCTGGGTAGTTGAGACTAACAGCTTTTCCGCTTCCCGGATGCGGATCTCATTCAGGTAATCACTGAAATTCATATGCAAAAGCCGGTTGAAACTTCTGGAAAAATAGCTGTAGCTCAAATTGCAGAGTTTTGCCATGTCCGCTGCGCTGATAGATTTTTCATAATTGGTGATCATGTAGGTCAGGGCTGGGGAGAGCTGCTGTTTTAACTGCTGGTTTTCAAAATCTTCGAGAAGCGGTTCTTCGCCATTTGCATGCCAGTAGCGCAGCAGCCAAAGAAAAATACCGCCAATGTGATTTTTGATTGCAAGCTCGTAGCCGTATTGTTTTTCCTCAGATTCCCGGATAATCTCGTTCATAAGTCCGGGGATGGCAGAGTGTTTTGCATTTAATATGGAAGAAGAAATTACTTTTTCATAAATGCTGTTTTCGGTGATAAATGGAAGCAGATATTTTAACTCAAAGTGGCTCTGCGTCATGCCGTCGTAAATGAGTTCCGGAAGAAAACGAACCACGATATAAGAGCCGCCCTTTGATGAGAGCGCGTCGATCTGGTGCACTTCCCTGGAATTGATCAGTACAAAATCCCCTGCCGCAAATTCGTGGTAAATTCCGTTTAAATAAATACGGAAATGACCGGAAAGTGCATAGAGCATTTCAATATAATAATGAAAATGAGCGAAAAATACATTGCCCGGTTTCTCTGCTTTTTCAATATGACAGAGATACTGGCAGGCGATGCCGTCAATATATTGTTTTCTTTCTTCCGGATAATCCATAGAAAACCTCCAATGACAAAATTGTTATATTTTTGAATAGAAAAATTATAGCATGGAAGAGAAGATTTTACTAGAATATGTGATGTGAAAGAAAACATTTTAAAATAAAAATAGAAACGTATTTGGAGGAAGCAGATGAGTATGAGTACAATCGGAGTACCATTGGAAGGATTTGGAGCATATTGCAGGGCGGCAGCCGCAGAGGGAGCCGTTTTATTGAAAAATGAAGGTCACATGCTCCCATTGAAAAAGGAAGAGATGGTGTCTGTGTTTGGCAGGTGCCAGTTTGAGACTTACCGCAGCGGGACTGGTTCCGGCGGAGCTGTCAATGTGCCTTATGCGGTGAATATTTATGATGGAATGAGAGAGAGCGGCAGCTTTACTTTGAATGAGGAGCTGGCAGACATTTACAGAGCGTGGTTAAAAGACCACCCGTTTGACAACGGCGGTGGCGGCTGGGCAGCAGAGCCGTGGCACCAGAAAGAGATGGTTATCACAGAGGAGATTGCGGCAGCCGCAGCAGAAAAATCAGAGAAAGCGATTTTTATTATCGGACGTACTGCAGGCGAAGATAAGGATTATGCAAATGAGGCGGGCAGTTACCTTCTGATGCCGGAAGAACTTGAAAATCTGAAGGTTCTGACAGCACATTTTGAACAGGTCGCAGTACTTTTGAACGTGTCGAATATCATAGATATGAGCTGGCTTAAGAATCCTGTATACAAGGATCATATCCGTTCCGTGCTCTATATCTGGCAGGGCGGCATGGAGAGTGGAAATGCAGTTGCGGATGTTTTGAGTGGAAAAGTGTCTCCAAGTGGAAAACTGACGGACACGATCGCATGTTCACTGGCAGATTATCCGGCGGCGAACGATTTCGGAGGCACTGTGCGCAATTTTTACACCGAAGATATCTATGTGGGATACCGCTATTTTGAGACATTCTGCCCGGAAAAAGTCATGTATGAGTTCGGTTTTGGACTTTCCTATTCGAAGTTTGACATTGAAATTTTAAAAGCGGAGACGGTTACAGAAGAATCCGAAGTCGGAGGTGCCTGGGGCAGTCACGGAGTATCGATTGATAATGGAACATGTGCAGGAAAAGAAGTGCAGATTACCATCTGTGTGAAAAATACAGGAGACTGCAGGGGAAAAGAGGTCGTACAGGTCTATGTGCAGGCACCGCAGGGAAAACTTGGAAAACCGGCGAGAGAATTAAAAGCATTTGCAAAGACAAAGGAGCTGGCTCCGGGAGAAAAACAGGAAATTACACTGCACATTCCGGTAAAAAATCTTGCTTCATATGATGATTCCGGTGTGACAGGCCACAAGTCCTGCTATGTATCAGAGGCAGGTGCTTATGTATTACATGTGGGAAATAGTGTGCGGAATACGAAAATCGCAGATGTCGATGGAAAAGGAGCATATATCGTAAAAGAGCTTTGTGTGACGGAAGCCCTGCAGGAAGCACTCGCACCGACAGAAGCATTTGAGCGCATCCGTCCGGGACAGAGCCGGGAGGATGGAAGCTATCAGCAGGAAAAGGAGGCAGTGCCGCAGCAGACCATCCGGTTACAGGAACGGATTGAGGCGCATTTACCGGAGCAGCTTGCAATCACCGGAGACAAAGGAATACGCTTTGCGGATGTCGCAGAGGGAAAGGCAGCTTTGGGTACATTTATTGCACAGCTTAAGAAAGAGGAACTTGCAACACTTGTGCGTGGGGAAGGAATGAGCAGCCCGAAAGTAACACCGGGTACGGCATCCACATTTGGAGGTGTCAGCGACCGCCTGTATGAATATGGAATCCCGGCTGCCTGCTGTGCAGACGGACCTTCCGGTATCCGTATGGAGAGCGGATTGAAGGCAACACAGCTTCCAATCGGAACACTGCTTGCATGTTCGTTTAACATTCCAATGATGGAAGAACTTTATGTGATGGAAGGAAAAGAGCTGGTTGCAAACGAAGTGGACACTCTGCTCGGACCTGGAATTAATATCCACCGCTATCCGTTGAACGGACGCAATTTTGAGTATTTCAGTGAAGATCCTTATGTGACCGGATGTTTTGCGGCAGCAGTGACAAGGGGAATCAAAAAAGGCGGCTCTTTTGCAACGGTGAAGCATTTTGCGGCGAACAACCAGGAGACGGCAAGACATACAGTAGATTCTGTTGTGTCAGAGCGTGCACTGCGTGAGATTTATCTGAAAGGATTTGAGATTGCAGTCAAAGAAGGGGAAGCCTCCTCTATTATGACATCTTATAATCCGATCAATGGACACTGGACATCGTCCAATTATGATTTAAATACCACGATCTTAAGAGGAGAGTGGGGGTATGAAGGCATTGTCATGACCGACTGGTGGGCAAGTGTCAATGATGTTGTAAAAGGTGGTAAGCAGGATCATCATGCACTTTCTTCAATGGTGCGCTCCCAGAACGACCTTTACATGGTCGTCAACAATAACGGCGCGGAGATCAATGCCATGGGCGATGATATTTTGGAGGCACTGGACAATGGAAAGCTGACCATTGGGGAGTTGCAGCGCTCTGCAAAAAATATCTGTCGGTTTATTTTAAATGCTCCGGTTATGAAACGTCCGTTAAGACCGTTGGAGGAAGTGAAGGCATATGAGCCGTTGCAGGGGGCTGGATCAGAAGGGGCAAATGGGGAAAGCGATATAAGCATTGTTCCGGAAGATAAAGTGTCACAGAAGATTTATGTAAACCAGTCTGGTGTATACAATGTTGTTGTAAAATTTATTTCTCCGCAGTCCAATCTGGCACAGGCAGCCGCAAACCTTTATCTCAACGATGAATTATTCTTCACATTGCAGACGAGCGGCACGGAAGGCAGACCGAACACGCAGAAGATTTGCCGTGTGGAATTAAAACAGGGATACTACGAGATCAAAACAGAGGTTGTGAAACCGAAGCTTGAGATGGAGTGGGTGGAGATTCGGAAATAATCAGAGGGTACCGTTCACCAAGCAGTAAAACACTTGCTGTTTTGCTGTGTAAGAAAATGGATTTTATGATAGTATCCGTTATGTTACTCATAAGAAAGTAACTCGTGAGTTACCTTCTTATGAGTATATTTTTTAGAGAGAAGTTCTATAGATGAGTCTGATTTTTCGATTGTGTTTGTGAACATTCTGTTTCTACATATTTTCTATCGCAGCACGTTCAATGGAAAGTCCTTTTGTATAGCGTTTCATAAAAGCTTCAAAGCCTTCCACATCTTTTGGATCAGGAGCAACTTTGGTTCCGGTATTGCCCTTGAAAACATGATCGGTAAGATAAGAATCCAGCGTTTCGCCGTCTTTTTTGTGAACCATATAGGAGGCGAGAAGTGCCATGCCCCATGCGCCGCCTTCCCCGGCAGTTTCCATGACGGAAACCGGTGTGTTTAAAGCGGCGGCAAGGATGTTCTGCCCTACGCCTTTGGTTTTGAAAAGTCCGCCGTGTCCGAAGATTTCGTCAATTTTTACCCCTTCTTCTTTGATCAGGATGTCCAGACCTGTTTTTAAAACGGCAAGGGAGGCATACAGGTTGGTGCGCATAAAGTTGGCAAGTGTAAACGCGCTGTCCGGTGTTCTCACGAACAGTGGACATCCTTCTTCAAAGCCTGTGATATGCTCGCCGGAAAAATAGTTATAGGCTAACAGACCGCCGCAGTCCACGTCCCCTTCCATTGCTTTGTGGTAGAGTGTGCCATACAGATCATTCAGGGAAATATCGATTCCGGCAGCCTTGGCAAATTCATGGAAGAGATTTACCCAGGCATTTAAGTCAGAAGTACAGTTGTTGCAGTGTGCCATTGCAACCAGATTTCCGGTAGGGGTTGTCACAAGGTCAATCTCATCATGGACTTCTTTTAAATCCTGCTCCAGAATCACCATTCCAAACACAGAAGTTCCGGCGGAAACGTTACCGGTGCGGACAGCGACACTGTTTGTGGCAGTCATTCCGGTTCCGGCATCGCCCTCGGCAGGTGCAATCGGAACGCCGGCTTTTAAGCTGCCGGAGACGTCTAATTTTCTTGCACCCTCCTCGGTCAGATAGCCTGCAATCTCTCCTGCAAGGGCAGTTTTTGGAAGCAGCTCTCTCAAATGGAAATTATAGCCCATAGAGGCGGCTTTCTCCTCAAACTGATTGATCATATTCTGGTTGTAATCTTTTGTCTGGATGTCGATCGGGAACATACCGGAGGCTTCTCCGATACCGATCACTTTTTCACCGGTCATCTGCCAGTTGATGTATCCCGCTAAAGTGAGCAGGGAATCTATTTTTGTAAGGTGCGGTTCCTTTTTCAACATTGCCTGATAGAGATGTGCAATGCTAAAGCGCTGTGGGATGTGATAGTGGAACAGTGCAGTCAGTTCTTCGGAAGCTTCTCCGGTGATCGTGTTTCGCCAGGTGCGGAACGGGACGAGCAGGGTGCCTTCTTTATCAAATGCCATGTAGCCGTGCATCATCGCAGAAAAACCGAGGGAGGTAAGGTTTGTGATCGTACAGCCGTATTTTCCTTTTACATCTGTTAAAAGGCTGCTGTAGCAGTCTCTTAAACCGTCCCAGACCGCGTTCAGACTGTAAGTCCAGATGCCGTCGACAAGCTGATTCTCCCAGTCATGATTGCCTTGTGCGATCGGTTCGTTGTCTGGCCCGATCAATACCCCCTTGATCCGGGTAGAACCTAATTCGATACCGAGGATTGCTTTTCCGCTCTCAATATATTCTTTATAGTTTGCCATAGATTTCTCCTTTTTCTGATAGCAGTTCTGCCCGCTGTTGTGTCGGGCAGGGAAAATATGCTAAATTTGTCCGTAATAAGCATTTTCACCGTGTTTTCGGTAAAAATGTTTGTCGCGGATACAATTCGGTGCAGGTTTTACTTTTGGATTGATCAGTTCGGTTTTGGTTGCCATTTTTGCAACTTCTTCTAAGACAACAGCATTGTGTACTGCCTCGGCTGCGTCTTTTCCCCATGCAAAAGGACCGTGGTTGGAGCATAAAACGCCCGGTGTATGCATTGGGTTAATGCCGCGCGTCTCAAAGGTTTCGATGATGACGACACCGGTATTTTTCTCGTAGGCGGAATTGATCTCTTCCGGTGTGAGATTTCTGGCACACGGAATCGGTCCGTAAAAATAGTCTGCGTGGGTTGTTCCGTAAAGAGGAATGTCACGTCCTGCCTGCGCCCATGAAGTTGCCTCCGGGGAGTGGGTGTGTACGACACCGCCGATTTCCGGGTATTTTTGGTAGAGCTCGATATGGGTTGGGGTGTCGGAGCTTGGTTTGTAAGTTCCCTCGATTTTATTTCCGCCAAGATCCATGACAACCATATCGTCCGGTGTCAGCACGTCATAGTCAACGCCGCTTGGCTTGATGACAAAGTAACCTGTTTCGCGGTCAATGCCGCTGACATTTCCCCAGGTGTAGGTGATAAGTCCACGGAGCGGAAGTTCCATATTGGCTTCATAGACCTGTTTTTTTAGTTCTTCTAACATGTGTTTATCTCCGTTCTGATATATATATTGTTACATTGATTATATTTTAGGTAAATTTAATCTGCAACATCAGCCAGGAAAATCTATGATTTTTCTGGCTGGTATTTGTTCTAGCGGTAAACAATTTCGCCGAGTGCAAGGTCACGTTTGAAGTCGCGGATTTTTGTATCTTTGTCAATGTAAACAGCTTCGATTCCCATAGCTTCTGCCCAGTCACCCATCTGCTCAGCAGTCAGGTCATAAGTAAATGCAGTGTGGTGTGCGCCGCCAGCAAGAATCCATGCTTCTGCACCTGTGCGGAGGTCAGGCTGTGGAAGCCAGAAATTGGTAGCGGTTGGTAATTTTGGCATTGGTTTTTCGGTTTTTTTGCAGTCCACATCATTGATGATCAGACGGAAACGGTTGCCAAGATCGATCAGGGAAGTTGCGATACCGTGTCCCTCTTTGGAGGTAAATACAAGTCTTGCAGGATCTTCTCTGTCGCCCATGGAAAGAGGCTGGCATTTAATGCTGATCGGACCGTCTGCAATAGAAGGACAGATTTCAAGCATGTGAGCCTCTAAGATGCCTTCTTTTCCCGGTACAAGATTGTAAGTGTAATCCTCCAACATGGAAGTTCCTTTTGCGTCTTTCATTCCGGCAGTCATAAGCTTCATCAGACGAACCATCGCTGCAACTTTCCAGTCACCTTCGGCACCGAAGCCGTAGCCTTTTTCCATTAACCGCTGGATCGCAAGACCAGGAAGCTGCTTTAATGCGCCGAGGTCACCAAAGTGTGTGACGATCGCCTGATAATTTTTTTCTTCCAGAAAACGCTCAAAGCCTAATTCAATCTGAGCCTGGACAGCCACGTGACGTTTGAATTCTGCAGGGTCTCTGCCCTCAAGTAAAATTTCGTATTTGTCGTAATATTCGTCTACTAATTCATTGGTATCAGATTCCGAAACAGCAGCGACAGATTCTGCAATCTCATTGACCGGATAAGCGTCTACTTCCCAGCCAAATTTTAACTGGGCTTCTACTTTGTCGCCCTCGGTGACGGCTACGTTTCTCATGTTGTCAGCAACACGCATGACACGGATGTGGCTGCTCTCGATGATACCGATTGCGGTGCGCTGCCATGCGGCAATTTTTTCCTGAACGTCTTTCTCAGACCAGTGGCCGACAACGACTTTTCTTGGGATTCTCATACGTGTCACGATATGTCCGTACTCGCGGTCGCCGTGAGCGGCCTGATTTTCGTTCATGAAGTCCATGTCGATGGTGTCATATGGAATCTCCACGTTGTACTGTGTATGTAAATGAAGTAATGGTTTTCGTAATTCCTGTAAACCTAAGATCCAGGATTTGGCAGGGGAGAAAGTATGCATCCAGGTGATGACACCGGCACATTCCTCATCGATATTGGCCTCGTTGAATGTTTTGCGGATCAGTTCATTGGTGATCAGAGTTGGTTTCCATACCACTTCATAAGGCAAAACGCCGGAAGCATTTAAAGCGGCTACGATTTCTTTTGAGTGGGCTGCAACATGTGCAAGGCATTCATCCCCATATAAATCCTGTGAACCTGTGCAGAACCAAAACTTATAATTTTTCTGTAATTTCATCTTTCTTCTCCTCGTCTGATAAATTGTGAATGTTTATGTAATATACATCCTGCTGTTTTAGTGTATAACTTGTATATAGATGTGTACAAGTTGTTTTTTGATCTATTTAATCAGAAATAAAAAAGGCGTAAAATCAGCATTTTATATAAAAATAAGTTGTATGATTTTGCTTTACAAACGATACAAGTTGTGCCATGCTGTTTTTATGGAAGCATCAAAAGTGAAAGATATAAAGGAAAAAGAGATAGGAGATACGATGAAAGAGCCGAAATTTTCACGTTTAAAAGAAGATATCAAAGCAAAGATCGTCCACAGCGAGTGGAAGGCAGGGGATAAAATTCCTTCGGAAAACATGTTTGCAGCGCAGTATCATATCAGCAGGCAGACGGTACGGAAAGCGATCGGGGAACTGACGGAAGAAGGATATCTCTATGCAGAGCATGGCAGAGGAACGTTTGTGTCAGAGCGGACGATCCACACGCGGACATCCAAAAATATCGCGGTGGTGACGACGTATCTGTCCGATTATATTTTTCCGAGGCTGATTCAGGGAATCGAGCAGGTGCTCACTGCAAATGGATACAGTATTATGTTAAAGACGACGAGAAACTCAAGAGCTGCGGAGGCGCGGTGCATGGAGGAGCTGTTGTCAAAGGATATTGACGGACTCATCATCGAGCCGAGCAAAACCCAGATCTCCTGCAGGCATACAAGTCTTTACGACCAGATGGATGAGTATGGAATCCCCTATGTGTTTATTCAGGGATATTTTGAGCAGATGAAGAAAAAACCTTACGTGCTGATGGATGACATGAAAGGCGGATACCTGATCACAAAATATCTGATCGAACTCGGACATAAAAATATTCACGGTATTTTTAAAGCAGATGATGTGCAGGGACAGGCGAGACATAAAGGGTATGTGAGGGCGCTGCAGGAGGCAGGGATGTTGTACGATCCGGATTCGGTGACGTGGTTTTACACCGAGGATCGGGAAGTGAAACCGCGGGAGACGATCAGTGGCGCGATTCAGGCAGAGACACCGATGGATGCGGTGGTCTGCTACAACGATCAGGTTGCGGTGGAGGTCATCCGCACGCTGCGTGAATTTGGCAAAAAAGTACCACGCGACGTCTCTGTCACAGGGTTTGACAATTCGCTGCTCGCAAAAAATAATCACATCCCGATCACGACCATTTCCCATCCGCAGGATAAGCTTGGCAGTATGGCGGCAGAACTTTTGCTCCGGCTCATCCTAGGCGAAGAACTCACCGAGCAGGAACTTCATATCCGCGTGGAACCGGAAATTGTAGTGCGGGATTCTACATGGAAGCGATAGCAGCTCAATTTTTGAGGGAGTGTAGATATGTCCGCCCCGGGAGAATGAACATCCGAGCCGGCATAAAAAACGTTGTGAAAATTGCGTAAATTTGTAAATGCTGCTTTTAAGCTTAAAGTTTGTGACAGTCCATTTGTTGAATGAACACAGACAATCAAAGAAGCTTAAAAGCAGCATTGACAAATTAGCAATTTGATACCGTTTTTTATGCCGGCTCGGATGTTCATGCTCCCAGGGCGGACATATAAACTGTCGTTACAAAAATTGAACTGCTACGCTTCCACAAGCTGCAGATCGTACAATTTCCGGTACAGTCCGTTCTGGGCGAGAAGTTCCTGATGGGTGCCGGCTTCCTTGATCTGTCCCTGATGCATGACAATGATCTTGTCGGCATGCTGGATCGTGGAAAGTCTGTGTGCAACCATGATCGTAGTTCTGCCCTCCATGAGTTTTGCCTAAAATGACCGGAGCTGGTATGATGGATTGTAAAAACGCATTGACTGAATGCCAGAGCACTTGTGATAAGTGCCTCGGTCTCCGTGTCAATGTTGGCAGTTGCCTCGTCTAAGACAAGGATGGTCGGATCATAAGCTAAGGTTCTTGCAAAGGAGAGTAACTGCCTCTGTCCGGCGGATAAGGTGCTTCCGCGCTCTGTGACAGGGGCATCATAGCCGCCCGGCATTTTTTCGATAAAGGAATCCGCGTGCACGATCTCTGCGGCGCGCTTTACATCCTCAATGGAAATATTCTCATTGTCCAGTGAAATATTGCTCTCAATATCCCCGGTAAAAATAAATACATCCTGCTGTACCTGCCCGATCGCGGCGCGCAGCACGTCAGTGTCAATGTCTTTGATGTTGACACCGTCAATTAAAATCTCACCTTTCTGGATGTCAAAGTAACGTCCGATCAGATTTAAAATCGAAGATTTTCCAGCTCCGGTAGCACCGACAAATGCAACTTTTTCGCCCGGTTCGATGACGAAACTGATGTCTTTTAAAATATAATCGTCCTTCTCGTAGGCGAACCATACATGACGGAATTCGATGCGTCCTTTGATGTTGACTTCAACCGGGTGCGTTGGTTTTACAATGTCCGGTTTCTCGTCTAAAATGGAGAAAATTTTTCCGGCAGAGGCGAGAGAGGACTGCAATGTACCAAACTGTTCCGCAAGTTCCTGGATCGGATCAAAAAACGAGGAAATATAGGTGATAAAAATAAACAGCGTTCCGAGCGAGAGCGTCTGGTTTAACACCCCGGCACTTCCGGTTCCAATCACAAGCATCATGGCAAGCACGGACACCAGATAAATGGATGGACGAAAAATCGCAAATGTCATAACCTCACGCCAGTTTGCCTTGTATAAATCTTCGGATTTCTTTTCAAACTGTGCATATTTTTCCTCTTCCCTTGCAAAAATCTGGATGAGCTTCATGCCGGAGAGGTGCTCCGATAAAAATGTGTTTAAGTCGGTAATGCGGTTTCGTGTAAGCTCGTATGCCTTCCTTGACATAAAGCGGAAAAAGAAGGTCAGCATTGTGACAAGCGGTAGCAGTGCAAAGGATACGAGAGCCATTTTTACATTAATGGAGAGCATGACAACGGCATATCCGATAATTTTTACAATGTTTTTAAAGAGTTTTACCAAAATGGTGGAGAAAAGCTCATTGACTGCTTCGGTGTCGTTGGAGACACGGGTGACAAGTTTTCCCACAGGCGTATTGTTGAAAAAGTTTAACGATAAGCTGTGAATGTGGGTAAATACCTCCTCGCGCATCTGGTAAATGATCTCCTGTCCCATTTTCTGCAGGATCCAGGTGTCTAATGCGTTTAAGACAAATCCGGTGAGCAGAAGGAGCAGGTAGAGAGCAGCTGCTTTTAAAATGCCGGTAAAATCATAATGCCGCAGATTTTTTAAGTCGTCCCTTGTAAGAAGTACTGCATTTTGGTTTACATAAGATGAAAGCGTGGCGGAATCTGCATTTTTTAATGCATCACATTCTTCGGATGAAAGATTTTTTGCCATATAATAGTCATTATTATATAGAAGAATCTGATCGTAAGTCTGTCCGTCTGCCGTCTCAAAATCTCTCGTCAGATAAGTGTCATGGTAAGGAACAGCACCCGGCGCATCCGCAGTGGTTTCGATGTACGGTGCGTAATAGCCGTTGATATAATCATCGATCGCATCACCGATGACGATCGGGCGGTAAAGTTCTACCACGATGATAAAGAGGACGAGGACTGTCGCAGCAGTCATAACCCATTTGTGCGGTTTTAAATAGGCCAGTAAACGTTTCATAGTTATGCGTCCTCCTTTCCTGTTTTTGCAGCTGGATGATCCTGTCGGATGAGCGCTTTTCCGGCTTCACCGTGGATGGCTTCTAACTGCTGTTTTTCAAACATATCGTAATAAATGCCGTGTTTTGCCATAAGGGAATCGTGATTTCCAATCTCGGCGGCAGTGCCGTCCTCTAACACCATAATGATATCTGCATTCTGGATCGTCGAGATGCGGTGCGCAATGAGAATGGTCGTCTTTCCTTCCCGGTTTTTCTTTAAATTGGTTAAAATGTGTTCCTCGGTGTCGGTATCGACAGCGGAGAGGGCATCGTCTAAAATCAGGATGGGTGCATTTTTCATCAGTGCCCTGGCAATGGAGCTCCGCTGTTTCTGACCGCCGGATAAGGTAACGCCGCGCTCACCTACAATTGTCTCATAACCGTCCGGGAACTGGACAATATTTTCATGGATGCAGGCAGCGCGTGTTGCGGACTGGATAGCTTCCATATCCTCATTTTCAGCGCCAAATGCGATATTGGATTTCAATGTGTCCGAGAACAGGAAGTTATCCTGCGGAACGTATCCGATATTTTCACGCAGTGTTTTTAAAGGAATGGTGTTAATGTCCTTTCCATCAATGAAAAGCATGCCCGGTTTCGTGTTGTAAAGGTGCAGCAGGAGATTTACCAGTGTGGATTTTCCGTTTCCGGTGCGCCCGATGATCGCAAGCGTTGTTCCAGCAGGCACATGCAGGGTGATGTCGTTTAAAGTCGGTTCGCTGTGACCGCGGTGGATGAAGGTAAGGTGATGAAAATCAATTTCGCCCTTAATGTCGTCCACATCCTTTGTTTTGTCGGTGTCTGCAATGGCAGGCTGTTCTTTGAAAATCTCCTGGATCCTTCGGATGGAGGCAGCACCCTGCGAAAACATATTGACGGAATCTCCGCAGGCTAACATCGGCCAGACAAGCATGTTAATATACTGGTTAAAAGCGACAAAGCGTCCAAGCGTGATGTCCCCGACCAGCGCAAGATAGCCGCCGTAAATGAGCGTAAGCAGCGAGGAAAGCCCGATGATGACATCCAGAAGCGGAATGACGATCGACTGGATCTTTGCAATGCTTAAGTTCTTTTCCATGGTGTTTTCGTTTTCTTTTAAAAAGTGGTAACGCTGTGCCTTCTCACGGACAAACGCCTTGATGACACGGATACCGGAAAAGCTTTCCTGCACGTAGTCGGTGAGATCGGAAACCGCCTCCTGCCTTGCAGTAAAGCGCGGACGGATGATTTTTCCATAATAAATCTCGCCAAATAAAATGAAAAGCATTGGGATGACTGCGATCAGTGTGAGCTTCACGCTGACATAATACATCATCTGGAAAATGACCATAAGGGTCATGACGGAGGCGTCAAACACACAGATGACGGCAGGGCCGATCGCCATGCGGATCGCGTTCAGATCACTGGTAAAACGTGTCATCAGGTCGCCGGTCTTGTGTTCGTTGTAATATTCCACATCCATTTTTTCCAGATGGGAAAACATATCGTTTCTCAGCTCTTTTTCAATGGAGCGGGAAGCTCCAAACAGGAAGTACCGCCAGAAGAAACGGCCGACCGCAAGCAACAGTCCAAGCAGAAACAGGTAAAACAGATTTAATCTGACTCCGCTCCAGTCAAGGCTGTGGGCGGTGAGTCCGTCGGTGATGACACCGGTAAGTTTCGGAATAAAAATATTGGCAAAGTCTACCACAAAAAGCGTGATGATACCAAGCGTATACTGGACTTTATGCCGTTTGATATACTGAAAGATAAATTGGAAAGCGTTCATAAATAAATCTCCCTTAATAATGTCCTGCGGTAAACGGTTTTACGGAACTACTATAAAACCGCAGAGTATCTCCTATTTTATACTTCTTAAAGCAAAGTTGCAACCTGTGAAAATAAAATGATATACACGGAAACAGCAGTGTGACTGTCTGGATTTGTAAGAAGCCGGGGAAAAGAGCACATAAAAAAAGTTTTCCTGCAAAAATCCTGAAAACAGATACTTCTACAGAAAAACCTCTTTTTTATTTATACATCGCACAGATCAGATTGTATCACAGGAAACAAAATACCTAATCACATCCGAGCAGAATGTCGACCGCATGCTGTAACTCAGGGCGGTTGCGGTAGGCGTAGATGATCTCACGCTCATGATAAGTCAGGGAAGCTGCCGGATCATCAGGCTGGTCGTAACCGAAGGAGTTCAGGATGTCCGGGATTTTGTATATTTCGCACAGCAAGAGCAGTGTGTCCGCCGTCGGCTGTGCCTGTCCGCTTTCCCAGCCATAAATCGTCTTCGGTGCAACATCAATATCATGTTCCATCAGCCTGATTGATACGTCTTTCACTGAGTAATGATTTCGTTTTCTATATTCTTTTAACACCTTTGGAATTAATTCATTTCGCATAAAAATCCCCTGTTTCTGAAATTTAAAAAGTTATTATGGTTATCATATCTCACATATTTTAGACCGTCAATTAATTCTGATTATATGGGAAAATATGGTTGAAAGTCTTGAATTATAAGAATATAATGTGCGTAAGCAATGAGCAGTGCCAATCGAGAATATGTAGACCGAACATGCTTGCATGATGAGGTCTGCATATATCGGGAAGAACACATGAGAAAAGGAGCGGAGCGCATGAATAAATCCAGAGTGACAGAATATATCCTTGCTTATATGCAGGAAAAAGGAATTTCAGCATCTGAGATTTCAGAACAGACACAAGTTCCGGAAGAAAAACTGCATCCGGATTATAAAGAACCTCTGCTTGCCGAAGAGTTTTTAGAGCTTTGTGTTTTTTTACAGTTATCACCGGAAGCGATTGCAAAAACGATAAGAAAATGATGAAAAAGAGAATAATAAAAACTTCCCTGATCCATACTAAAAGAAAAAGAAAGTGTGGATACGAGTATGCAGAAGGGAAAACAGAGCCTCTGTTTTACAGAGGCTCCTTTTATTATCAGCACAGCCAACATTGTTGGAAAAAAAGAGGGAGAAGGTCCTCTGGCAGCTCATTTTGATGTGATCGGAGAGGATGACAAATTCGGACAGAACACATGGGAGGAGGCAGAGAGCACCCTGCAGAAGGAAGCTTTTACCATGGCAGTTGGCAAGGCAGGACTGCAAAAAGAAGATATCCGGTATCTTTTTGCGGGAGATCTTCTCGGACAGACGATCGCAACATCTTTCGGCGTGCTGGATTTTCAGGTGCCGCTTTTCGGATTATACGGGGCATGCAGCACGTGCGGAGAATCATTGTCGCTTGGCGCGATGTGTGTGGCGGCAGGCTATGCCGACCATGTTGTGACCATGACATCGAGCCATTTCGCCAGTGCAGAGAAACAGTTCCGTTTTCCTTTGGAATACGCCAATCAGCGACCAAAATCTGCAACCTGGACAGTGACCGGAAGCGCGGCTTTCGTCCTCGGAAAAGAGAAGGGAATGGCAAAAATCACAGGGATCACAACCGGAAAAATTGTGGATTTTGGAATCAAAGATTCCATGAATATGGGGGCAGCCATGGCACCTGCGGCCAAAGAGGTCATCAGACAGCATTTTGAGGATTTCGGGAGAAGTGAAAAAGAATATGACAGGATTATTACAGGAGATCTCGGAACGGTAGGACAGAAAATTCTCATTGACCTGTTGTTAAAAGACGGTTACGATATCAGTAAGATACATTTGGATTGTGGAATTGAAATTTTTGATGCTGAGCGCCAGAATACCGGGGCAGGTGGTTCCGGATGCGGATGTTCAGCAGTGACGCTAAGCGCTTATTTTTTAAAGCAGATTGAAGATGGAACATTAAAACGGATATTGTTCGTGCCGACAGGTGCGTTGCTTTCAACGGTGTCTTTCAATGAAGGAATGACGGTGCCGGGCATTGCACATGCAGTTGTCATCGAACATGCAGATGCATAGACAATGGATTTTCAGAAAGAAAAGAGGATGAAAAATGGATTATATTAATGCATTCTGGGTAGGAGGCCTGATCTGTGCACTTGTCCAGATTCTTATGGAGAAAACAAAAATGCTTCCGGGCAGGATCATGGTTTTACTCGTATGTCTGGGGGCGGTGCTTGGCGCATTGCAGATTTATCAGCCATTCATGGAGTTCGCAGGAGCCGGTGCAAGTGTGCCACTGCTTGGCTTTGGAAATACACTCTGGAAAGGCGTAAAGGAAGCAGTTGACGAGAATGGATTTATTGGCATTTTTATGGGGGGATTTAAAGCGAGTGCGGTCGGTATTTCCGCAGCACTGATTTTTTCCTATATTGCAAGTATCATTTTCCAGCCGAAAATGAAAAAATAGTAACCTGAATGGAGCGGTAGATATGAATAAAGAGAAATTGAAAGCCTATGGTGTTGATTATGAGAATGCAGTGAAACGTTTTGCGGGAAATGAAGCTTTATATGAAAGATTTTTAAAAAAGCTGACCGAGGACAATCATCTTGCAATCGGGGAACAGGCAATGAAAGAAGAACGGTATGAGGATGTGTTAGAGGCCGTTCACGCCTTAAAAGGGGTTGCTGGGACCCTTGGAATGACGGAACTGTTCCAGGCAGCATCAGTGGTAGTAGCTTCCATACGGAAAAATGAAATCAGCCATCTGCAGGAGCAGATGGCCAAGGTACATACAGAATTTGAAAAAGCCTGTGAGGCGGTTTCCTGAACAGATAGCTGCGCTGCCCGCCTGTGTGCGAAAGTGTGCGCCTGGCGCACACTTTGTTCCATATTATTTAAAATAACACCGGGCGTGTGGAGTCTAATTCGCGGATCAAAGCGGCAAAGTCGGCATGATCTTCCGGGAGCTTCCAGCAGAGGATGGAAGGGTGATAAGCGTTCTGCAACACATATTCTGTGAGCAGATTCCTACAGTCCTTCTCATCTGCAGCAATGTCGCAGAGTTCTTTTAATTCCACACAGGCAAAACTTCCGTCCTCGTCCATATCGTCATAGACAAATGGATCAGATTCCAGAGTCCGGATGAGATCCTTTTCCGGGACACAAAGACCGTTTACGAGGACAGAGCTGTTTGATTCCATGGACAGATCGCGCAGCCCAAAAGGAAGGACAATCTGATCTTCTGTGGCACCATTAACGATCAATCCTGCCACGACCACATAAAGCTTTGGAGAGGTTTTTCCATTCCAGAGGCATGGGTTTGTCAGATGGCAGATATACTCTGGTGCCGAGACCGGAACACTTTTATTTGCAAGCATTGTTCCTGTAGTAGTAAGCACAGTGTAAGAGATCATGGCATCTTCCGGAAGGTTTTTTGCATGGGCGGTGATACGGATACTTGCAGAGGAGGTGGAAATCTCCTGTGGGATCACGGTAAGTCCTGCATCACCAAAGTGGTCTAATGAAAAATGGTGTTTTCCGACAACGATAAGACTTGCGTCTAAACAAGGAACTTCACTGTCACAAACAATGTCTAATTCGTTGTCGCCATTTACGATCTGATCGGTGACATCCACGCGGTAAAGCGTATAGCTTCCGGTGTGAGCTCCGATTTTTTCCTGATTCACAAATACTTCCATGGAAGGTGCAGCTCCTAACAGTTCCAGATAATAGCAGTATTCGTCTTCCTTATTCAAAGGAAGGATTCTTTTGTGGACAGCTTTGCCGTCAGGAGTCTTTTCCGTGGATAATATCCAGTCAGAATTTATATTCAGAATGTTTCGCATGTAAAATCTGCCACTCAAAATGTGTTGAAATATACTCAAACACATCGAGAAATTGAAGTCCTTGCGGATACTTCTTACTGCTTCATTGTGTATGCTTTGGCGATTGTAAACAATACGCTACTCACAGGTTCTTGTACACTCCACAGTCGTAAATTCCTGCGATAGCCC
>ERZ791610.678-NODE-678-length-19667-cov-15.731746_pt1 | contig 19667 bp, 15 predicted proteins | sample MGYA00510061_ERZ791610 | MGnify/ENA primary metagenome ERZ791610 (study PRJEB30046, sample SAMN00791922) | human gut metagenome | study: EMG produced TPA metagenomics assembly of the A metagenome-wide association study of gut microbiota in type 2... | reverse complement strand
AAAGAGAGGAGACATCAGTCTCCGAAGCTCATGCCTTTAGGCGTGGGTAGCTCACCAAAGGTGAATCGAATTTGTTCGCTGCTGCTTTCCTCGTAGGGCGGAACAGGTGGTACTATAACCAAGTCTATAGCGTTTTTGAAAGCGCTGGTTATCAGTGGTTCCGCGATTGTTGAAATTAGAACGGAGAAAATTCTAACAAGCTCGGAACTAATTTCAACAAGCTCGGAACTAATTTGGACAATCGCGGAACTAATTTGGACAAGCTCGGAGTAAATTTTTGCGATGTCTGATTTCCTGTTTCAAACAGCTGAAAAACGATGGCGTGCGTCTGTTGTTTTTTAGTATAATTTTGCGTTTGAGGAGGGTAGCTGTTTAATATTTGCCCTCGGCTTGTACTAACTCTGACTGCGTCCAAGTTAGGCTACGCTCAAGTTAGGCTGCGCCTCGGGCAAGCAAACAAAAAACAAGTTTTTTCTTTGGCTCTGCACTCGGCTTGCACTAACTTTAGCTGCGCTCAAGTTAGGCTGCGCCTCGGGCAAGCAAACAAAAAACGAGTTTTTTCTTTGCTTACCACTCGGCTTGCACTAACTTTGCATAAAAATAAAGAAATAAGAGATGTCCCGCAACATAGCCATTATATTAGCAGGTGGAGTAGGCAACAGAACCGGACTGAAACTGCCGAAGCAATTTTTGGAATTTGCCGGTAAAACAGTTCTGGAACACAGTATCGCGGCTTTCGAACAACATGAAGACATTCATGAAATAGCCGTGGTTACGAATGCCAACTTCATCGAACAAACACAACAACTGCTGCAAAAGAATCATTGGAAAAAGGTAAAGAAAATATTACCCGGCGGTAAAGAACGCTCCGACTCAAGTTTGGCGGCCATTCGTGCCTACGAAAACGAGTCGGGGGTAAACCTCGTGTTCCATGATGCAGCACGCCCGCTGGTGTCGGCACGCATTATCGACCATGTTTGCCAGGCTCTTGTCAACCATAAGGCGGTGGGTGTGGGTATCGGCATGGAGGCGGTCGACACACTGATGGAAGTGACCGACGGACAACTGACCCAAATGCCCAGCCGCAAGCACCTGCAGCGTATGCAAACGCCGCAGGCTTTTCGCATCGATGTAATTGTGGAGGCTTACCGAAAGGCAATGGCCGATTCGGACTTTCAGGCTACCGACGACTGTGGCGTGGTGAAACGCTATATGCCCGAAGTGTCCATTAGCATTGTCGAGGGCGATGCACGCAATATCAAACTGACCTATGCTGCCGACCTGCCCAAAATTGAACGCTACTATCACGAAGCACAGGCTGAGGCTACAAAGGGCAACACACCGTGCAGCCAAGAGCAAATCAATACACGCAACAATGCCACGGTCAACGGACGCGAACGCTACCTCAATGCTTACAACAAGGAAAACCTGCGCGAAATGCAGTTGGCCGAACTCGACATTCTACGCCATGTAGCCCGCATTTGCGAACGCCACTGCATTCCCTACTGGTTAGACAGCGGCACACTGCTTGGGGCCGTGCGTCACGATGGCTTCATTCCGTGGGACGACGACATCGACATTTGCATGCCGCGCGAGGAATTACCGCGCTTCATCGAAGTGGCGCAACGCGAACTGCCCGAACACCTTTTTGTGCAGGCACCAGCCACCGACCCCGCCATGCGTCTGCCCATTTGCAAGGTGCGCAATCTCAACTCCCTGCTGGTCGAAGGCGACGACAACTTTGCCATGAGCTATGCCAAGGGCCTTTATGTCGACATCTTCCCCATGCACGCCTGGCCCAGTTTGCCGTATAAGTTTTCGAAGCGTCTGGCACGTGGCTATTGTCGCGCCAATGCCATACTCCACACCCAGCACACCTACAGCTGGCGTTCGGTGGCCGAATTGTTCTATTTCGGAGCCAAGCGCGCCCTGTTCGGCACCGTGTGGAAAATTTGTACGCTGCTGACCGACAACAAGAAGTATTACTCCAACACCATCGACAACAGCGGCAATGGCAACCGCCACCTGCGCTCCACCATTTTCCCCCTCTCAACCATTGAGTTCGAGGGCGAACGCTTTGCGGCTCCCCGCGATGTCGATGCCTACCTGCGCGACCTATTTGGCGACTACATGAAGTTGCCTCCCGAAAATCAGCGCGGCGGTCATGCCAAATTCTTTGTCAGCCGGCTGATTGATTAGCCTTACAGCATGTGCGGTAAGTGGGGGAGCTCCCTGCTGACTTCAAACTGTCCACCAATTCTTTCAAATTCAACACCTACTTATGCAAGCCATTATATTAGCTGCCGGCATGGGACGCCGACTGGGCGAATTTACCAAGAACAACACCAAATGTATGGTGCCCGTTAACGGCGTGAAACTCATTGACCGCATGCTCACGCAGCTCGCTGCGCTCCATTTACAGCGCGTGGTAATCGTGGTCGGCTACGAAGGACAGCGGTTGCGTAACTACATTGGCAACCGCTACGACGATGTGCTGCGCATTGAATACGTCAATAATCCCGTCTACGATAAAACCAACAACATCTATTCGCTGGCACTGGCCAAAGAGCAACTGCAGGAGGACGACACTCTGCTCATCGAAAGCGACTTGATTTTCGACGATAGCATGTTCCCCCTCATTCTCGACGACCCGCGCCCCAATCTGGCCCTCGTGGCCAAGTACGAAACGTGGATGGACGGCACCATGGTCTGCATCGACGACGATTGCAACATTGTGAACTTTGTGCCGAAAAAGGCTTTCAGCTATGCCGAAACCTACCGCTATTATAAAACGGTAAACATCTACAAGTTCAGCCGCGAATTTTCGCGTCATAAGTATGTGCCCTTTCTCGAAGCCTACACCAAGGCTGTGGGCAACAACGAGTACTACGAACAGGTGTTGCGCGTAATTACCCTGCTCGACAAAACCGACCTCAAGGCACTGCCCATCACCACCGAAAAGTGGTACGAAATCGACGATGTGCAGGACCTCGACATTGCTTCAGCCCTTTTTGCCGACCAGCCCGCCGAACGCAAAAAGCAGTATATGCGCCGTTACGGAGGTTATTGGCGTTTTCCCGGTATGCTCGATTTCTGCTACCTGGTCAATCCCTATTTCCCCTCAGAACGCATGCGCGACGAAATGCGTGCCAACTTCGATGTGTTGCTCACCGAATATCCCTCGGGCATGTATGTCAACAGCCTGTTGGCCGGCAAGTGCTTCAATGTGCAGCAACACTACATGGCCGTGGGCAACGGTGCTGCCGAACTCATTAAAAGTTTGATGGAAAAGGCCGAAGGCCGCTTAGGCGTGGTTTATCCCACTTTCGAGGAATACCCCAACCGCATCGCCAAGGAACGCATCGTAGCTTTCACTCCGCAAAACCGCGATTTAAGTTACACCGTGGCCGATTTGCAGCACTTCTTTGCCGACAAAGCCATCAGCACCCTGCTGCTCATCAACCCCGATAACCCCAGTGGCAACTTTATTTCGGCCCCCGATGTGCTGTTGCTCGCCGAATGGTGTCGCGAGCGAGGCATCACCCTGCTGCTCGACGAAAGTTTTGTGGATTTCAGCACCGACTGGCAAACCAGCAGCCTGCTCTCCGACGGTATTCTCGAAGCCTATCCCAACCTGATTGTCGTGAAAAGCATTTCGAAGAGTTTCGGCGTGCCCGGATTGCGCCTGGGCATCATGGCCTCGAGCAACGAAGCCCTGATTGCCGACATCAAGCGCGACGTGAGCATTTGGAACATCAATTCCTTTGCCGAATTCTTCATGCAGATTTATAATAAATACGACAAGGACTACAAGCGCGCCTGCGAAAAGTTTCAGGAGGAACGCGCCCGCTTTGCCAAGGCACTGTCGGCCGTGTCGTTCCTGCGCGTCATTCCCTCGCAGGCCAACTATTTCCTTTGCGAAATAACCAGCCGTTTCACTTCGGCCGAACTCACCGAACTGCTGTTGGTGCACCATAACATACTCATCAAGGACTGCGACACCAAAAACGGACTCAAAGGACGCAACATGGTGCGCATTGCCGTGAGAAACACCGACGACAACGACCGCCTGGTGCAGGTGTTGAAAACGATGGACGAAGCCTAAAACTGAAACCTGAACATGATGAATATATGTATTTGCGGCGGTGGCTCGCTGGGCCATGTTTGCGCCGGTGTGCTTGCCTCGCACCCCGGCGTGTCGGTGCGCATACACAGTCGTCAACCCGAACGCTGGGCCGACACCCTGCGCATTGTCGACCCTGCGGGTAAAACCTACGTCGGACGTTTGGCAACCGTCACAGCCGACTACGCACGAGCCGTGGCCGATTGTCAGATGGTATTTCTTTGTTTGCCCGGCTACGCCATAGCCCCCACGCTGCAGGCCCTTGCCCCCCATTTGCCCGCAGGTTGTTCCGTGGGTGCCATTGTGGGCAGTACAGGCTTCTTTTTCCATGCCCATCAGCTTTTACCAGCCGATACCCCCCTCTTTGCCTTTCAGCGCACGCCCTTCATAGCCCGCACCGACAGCTACGGCCAAAGTGCCCTGCTTCTGGGCTACAAGCCCGCTGTGGAACTGGCCGCCGAGCGTTTTCCTGATGCCGAGGCATTCCGTGCCCAAGTCGAACAGTTGTTTGTCACGCCCACACGCCTGCTCAACAACTTCTACGAAGCCAGCCTCACGAACAGCAACCCCATTCTGCACACCGGACGCCTTTATACCATGTGGGCCAACTGGGACGGAACCCCCTACGACCGCTGCACCCTGTTCTACAAGGAATGGACCGATGCCGCTTCCGACTGCATCATCCGCATGGACGAAGAGTTCATGTGCCTGCTCGACCATTTACCCGTCGATAAAAGTCGCATACCCACGTTGCTCACTTATTACGAAAGCCACGATGCCACGTCGCTCACCCGCAAAATAGCTTCGATTCCGGCATTTCAGCCCATCAAGGCCCCGATGAAGCAAACCCCACAGGGCACATGGGTGCCCGACTTCGGTAGTCGTTACTTTACCGAAGACTTTCCCTGCGGACTCCATTTCATCCAGGAACTGGCAACCAGGCACGCGGTCGATACACCCCTAATTGACCAAGTGTTAGCCTGGGGACTTTCGAAAATTCAGTAGCTCCTCTTCCTCACACACCTACCTAATCCCTTTCCGACTATGAAACAGCCAGCTTTGACCGACGTTGCCGTTCTCATCCTCTTTTTCAACCGCCCCGACCACCTTGCGCGGTTGTTCGAAGCCATTCGCAAGGCACGCCCCTCGCGCCTGTTGCTTTATCAGGACGGGCCGCGCAATGCCAACGATGTGCCCCGCATGGAAGCCTGTCGGCAAATAGTCGAAAACATTGATTGGGAGTGTCAGGTGCACCGCAATTACCAAACCGTGAATCGCGGTTGCGACCCCTCGAACTACCTGTCGCATCAATGGGCCTTTTCGCTTTACGACAAATGTGTGGTGTTCGAGGACGACGACATACCCTCCGAAACCTTCCTCCCCTTTTGCAAGGAAATGCTCGACCGCTACGAACATGACGACCGCGTGGGCATGATTCAAGGTTTCAACCTCGAAGAACGCACCCCCGATGCCGGTGCTGAGGCCGACTACTTTTTCAGCACCAATTTCAGCATTTGGGGTTGGGCCTCGTGGCGCAGAGTGGTGCAGCTGTGGGACGAACATTACCATTGGCTCGACGACCCTACAGCCGTGCAGCGCATCGAAGCCCTCACCCACGAACGCCGTCTGCGCACCGACTTCCTGCCCATGAGTCGTGCCCACCGCGAAAGCGGAAAGGCATTTTACGAAACCATTTTCCATGCCCACCTGCTGCTGCATTCGCAGCTGGCCATTGTGCCCCGGGTCAACATGATAACCAATATTGGCGTGCAGGACGATTCGGTGCATTTTGCCGGTTCCGTGCGCACCCTTCCCTCCGGTTACCGTCGCATCTTTACCATGGGGCGCCACAACCTCGGTTTCCCCTTGCAGCACCCCCCTTATGTGGTCGACCACGTGGCATATCGTCAGCGCGTTTACCGCATCATGGGCTGGCGACACCCCTGGATTAAGGCATGGCGCGGCATCGAAGAACTGCTGCTCAACCTGCGCTACGGACAATGGAAACGCATTACCGGTGCATTGGCCAACCGCTTCAACATACTGACGCGCGGCAAAACGTACAGGTAGTTGCAGGCAGTGCGCCCTGTTCGCAGCACATCCATTCCCGACCACAGGCATTTTTTTCAGACTTTGGCGCAAGGTGCTTTTACCGGCCGCTCGCACCGAAGTCTGATTTTTTGTGCCATGCTGATTTTTTGAAAATGATAACCCTTCATCAACTCCGTACAGGCTATCCCGGTAAAGTGATAGGCCGTCAGCTCAGTGCCACCGCGCAGCCCGGCACCCTAACCGCCCTGCTGGGCAGCAATGGTTCGGGCAAAAGTACCCTGCTCCGCACCCTTGCCGCCTTGCAGCCCCCGCTGAACAGTGTGCCCGACAGTTTGCTGCTTGCCGGAAAGCCCGTGCAGCAGTATGCGCGCCACGAACTGGCCCGTATGCTCAGTGTGGTGCTCACCCACCGGCCCGATTCGGACGCACTCACCGTGGTCGAAGTCGTTGAAATGGGGCGCATACCCTATTTGTCAACGCTCAGTGCCTATCAGCGTCTGTGGCAAAAGTCCGTCGGGGCCGATGCCGCCGCCGTGCGGCAAGCCATGGAGCAAACCGCTACGCTGCCTTTCAGTCACCGCCCTTTGTCCACCTTGAGCGATGGCGAGCGGCAGCGCGTGTTCATAGCCAAAGCCCTGGCGCAAGGTACCCCCGTGATATTGCTCGACGAACCCACCGCCTTTCTTGATTTCCCCTCGAAAGTAGCCCTTATGCAGTTGCTGCAGCATTTGGCCCATCACGAGCAAAAAACCATTATATTAAGTACACACGACGTAGAACTTGCCCTTCAGTTTGCCGACCACCTTTGGCTGCTCGGCACCGAAGGCATTGTGCAAGGCTCACCCGCCATCCTCGCCGCCGACGGCAGCATAGCCCGATTTTTTCAAACCGAAGGCCTGCAATTCGATGCTGCCACCCTTCGTTTCACCGTCAGTGTATAACTTTCATTTGTTCAAAGCATAGATTTTTCACCCATGATAGTCTGTATTGCCGAAAAACCCAGTGTAGCCAACGACATAGCCCAGATACTGAAAGCCACCACCCGCCACGAAGGTTACTTCGAAGGCAATGGCTACCAGGTGACCTGGACCTTTGGCCACCTTTGCGAACTGAAATACCCCGAGGATTACACCCCGCTCTGGAAGCGTTGGAGCCTCGGGGCACTCCCCATGGTGCCTCCCCGTTTTGGCATTCGGCTCAAGAACGACCGTGGCGTACAAAAGCAGTTTGCCATTATTCAAAGCCTCATGGCCAAGGCCGACAAAATCATTAACTGCGGTGATGCCGGGCAGGAAGGCGAACTCATACAGCGCTGGGTGATGCAGAAAGCCGGCGCGCAATGTCCCGTTGAACGCTTGTGGATTTCGTCGCTTACGGAGGAAAGTATTCGCGAAGGCTTCAGCACCCTCCGGCCGCAATCTGACTATAAAAGCCTTTACGAAGCCGGACTTTGCCGCGCCATCGGCGACTGGCTGCTGGGCATGAATGCCACCCGCCTTTACACCCTGAAATACGGTGGACAGCGTGGACCGGGTTGTCCGCCACTGTCCATTGGTCGCGTGCAAACCCCCACATTGGCCCTCATTGTGCGCCGTCAGCACGAAATTGACCACTTTGTGCCCGAGCCCTATTGGGTGCTCACCACCGTTTATCGCGACACCACCTTCAACGCCGTCATGGCTGACCCCAATGCCGACGAAGAAGCCCCCGAAGCCGAAGCTGCCGCCGACAATGGCAAAAAAGCAGCCAACACCCCGGCCCGACGTGGATTTACCACCGAGGCCGAAGGACTGGCCGCCCTTGAACGCATTAAAAACGAGCCCTTCGAAGTGCTTTCGGTCGAAAAGAAAAACGGCACCGAAGCGCCTCCCCGTCTGTTCGACCTCACCTCCTTGCAGGTGGAGTGTAACCGCAAATTCTCCTATTCGGCCGACCAGACCCTCTCGCTCATACAGTCGCTCTACGAAAAAAAGGTGACTACCTATCCGCGTGTCGACACCACCTTCCTGTCTGACGACATTTACCCCAAGTGCGGTCCCATACTCAACGGCATCAGCGGTCAGTACGGCGAATTGCTCATGCCCCTGCGCGGTGCCAAACTCCTGAAGCGCAAAAAGGTGTTCGATTCGTCGAAGGTGACCGACCACCACGCTATCATTCCCACCGGCGTAGCTGCTCATAACCTTACCGACATGGAGCGCAATGTTTACGACCTCGTAGTCCGTCGTTTTATCTCCGTGTTCTATCCCGACTGCCGTTTTGCCACCACCACCGTGCAAGGTCAGGCAGCCGACGTGCCCTTCCGCGCCACCGGTCGCCTGATACTCGAACCCGGCTGGCGTGCCGTGCCCCCCTCGGCCGCTAAACTCTCGCAAACCGCCGACGACGATGAAAAGAAAGACGAAGCCGAACGCACCCTTCCCGATTTTGTGAAAGGCGAAAGCGGACCGCACCGTCCCGATTTGGCGCAAAAAACCACGCAACCGCCTAAGCCCTACACCGAGGCCACCTTGCTGCGTGCCATGGAAACGGCCGGCCGCATGGTCGACGATGAAGAATTGCGCGATGCGCTCAAGGAAAACGGCATCGGCCGTCCGTCTACCCGAGCTGCCATTATCGAAACCCTGTTCAAGCGTCAGTACATCCGTCGGCAGCGCAAGAACATTGTGGCCACTCCCACCGGCATAGAACTCATTTCGCTCATCAAGGAAGAGTTGCTCAAAAGTGCCGAACTCACCGGTTTGTGGGAGCGCAAGTTGCGCCTCATTGAACAGCAGTCCTACAGTCCGGCTCAGTTTATTGACGAACTCAAAACGATGGTAGGCGACATTGTGTATCAGGTATTGTCCGACAATTCCAATCGCCACGTCACCCAAGTAGCCCCCTCCTCGGGTTCCTCCTCAACCTCGGGTTCCTCTTCCTCGGGTTCCTCGTCAACCTCGGGTTCCTCTTCCTCGGGTTCCTCGTCAACCTCAGCTGCCAAATCCTCGTCTGCCGAAGGCAAACCAGCCAAGCCTCGCAAACGTATCATCCGTGCCGGCAGCATTTGTCCCGAATGTGGTCAAGGTAAAGTAATCAAAGGCAAAACCGCCTACGGTTGCTCCCGCTGGAAAGAAGGCTGCAACTGGCGCAAACCTTTTACGAAATAATCACAAAAAGCCCGCCGCTCGTACGCTGAGCAGCGGGCTTTTGGGTAGGTTCCTATGCCACATTTTTTGAGGAAAGTATCAAAGTTTTATCCTACTTATGACTAATTCAATACTACAGATATTCTAAAGATAGGTGCTATTTTTTTCTTTTGGGGGTTAATGGTTGTTGAAAAATAAGTATCTTTGTCTTTTAAGAGGTCAATACTTCGGTAAATTTTTAACGAACTGTTGTGGTAAATATGACATCTATATCTAAAAATATATTCGACATATATTCCAGCACATTTTATCAACGTGTAGTAATCATTAGCTTGATTGTAATCTTTGGCTATATGATATGGGAAATATATACAGGCTCATTTTGTTATAAAAATGCATTAACCAACATATGGGCTTTAACAACGTGTCTAACGTACATTATAGGGAGGAATAATAAGTATAAATACATAATAATGTGGGTAGTACTTTTTTCTCAGATAATGTTAGCATTATGGATTGCAAAATAATTCATTGATTAAAAAATGTCGGAGCCACAGCCCCGGCATTTTTTATATAACTAAAGTTTCCCATCCCCAATAAAGAGGGTGGGAAATTTTAGTAATTTAATTTTTTCGTAATTTAGAGATACCAATTTGTTGATTTGCAATGGAGAATTAGAAAACTATTATAGATACGCTGCACCGCTATCGCAATAGGTTTAGTTCGTTTTATTGATGCCTAAAAAATAACCTCCGGCAGAAGTTGTATCTCTGTCGGAGGTTTTTGTATTTTACAAAGTGTATGTTCTATGTAAAGAATTTATATTAGAACATCTTTTCGGGGTAAACGCCTTCTTCGCCGAGTTTCTGGAATTTTTCGACAACGCCCGGACGGTCTTCGGGATAGGTTACACCGAACCACTTAGAGGTGGTGTCGAGTACTTCGCAGGTAGCGGTTCCGTCGTGGATGAGTTTGTCGACCATCAAGGGGATGAAGAATTCGCTCTTGAGGTTCTCCATGTTCTTGGGGTCAGAGAGGAAGGTCTTGAAATATTCTTCGCTGTGTGCGAAGTAGTCGGGGGTGAAGCCCCAGAAGTTCATTGAAACGGGGGTGGTGTCGGGGATAGCTACCCATTCGCCATTGTCGTCCATGTACTTCACTACGCCGTCGAAACGCTGAATCTTGGTGCGTTCAACAACTGAGGTGAGGTGGTGGTTGGCATCGTTTTCGCAAACACCACGGCTAACCGTACCGCTTTCGCTGAGGGTGTTGCCTACGCGGAAGCCTACCATGGCGTAACGGCCGGTAGAGCCTTCGGGCAGTTCGCTCAGCCACTTACCCATTACGCGGAATGCGTCGCGATCGTAGAAGTCGTCGCAGTTGAGTACGGCAAAAGGTTCCTTAATCACGTCTTTACCCATCATTACGGCGTGGTTCGTACCCCAAGGTTTCGTACGATCTGCCGGGCAGGTGAAGCCTTCGGGAAGGGCATCGAGGCTCTGGAATACGAGTTCGCAGGGAATGTGACCTTCGTATTTCGACAAAACGATGCGACGGAAGTCTTCTTCGAAATCCTTGCGGATAACGAATACCAATTTACCGAAACCGGCATTGATGGCGTCGTAAATGGAGTAGTCCATAATCGTTTCACCGTGGGGGCCCAGCTCGTCGAGCTGCTTCAAACCGCCGTAGCGGCTGCCCATACCTGCTGCCAAGAGGAAGAGTGTAGGTTTCATATCTGTTTGTATGTTTAGGAAGTTAGATGTTTGCAAGTGTATCTGCGATAGCCGAAACTTTTTGTACCTGATAATTTACTGAGGTGCAGCCTGACTTCGCACAAGCAAAGTTACTATAAATGGTTGGAATAATCAACGTTTTTTACGATTGATTTAGCAGAATCGGGTCATATTGTATTTCGTTTTGGAAATAGGTGTTTACAATTATGGGTCTGTGTAGTTGACAGGTATGGCTAAACTGCATGGGTTTTGTGCAGTTTAGCAAAGAAATTGCATGAAATCTGTGCAGAATTTGCTAAAAACTGCATGAATTTTGTGCAGATTGAGAAAGCAGAGGTACACAGCCATGGATTGCGGAAATGCTTGGGCATAAAGTGTGGGCAGATGTGCTGGATTTTTACGTTTTGGTAATTGATTGGGGACAAAATGTTATATCCCTATTTCATTTTTTTCTGTGTGTGGAAAACGTGTCGGAATGCCGATAAATAAAGGGCTGAATGCGCTTTTGAGGGTGTGGAAAACTTTCGAGGTGCGATATTAGGGAGCAAAAAAAATTGGATTTCGGAGGGTTGAGGTTGTATCTTTGCTTCGCGAAGTAAGGCTACACCTCAGCAAAACTTTCGAAAACGAGTTTTCAAGTTCTGCATTCGGTTTGCACTGACTTTGCACTTGTTAAGTCGGGCTGTTTATGGCCTGCGTGATGAAAAAACAATTTTTCCAGTTATATTGATGGATCGTTCTTTGACATTTTGATACAACAGAAAGTAGGGCAGGTAGGCCTGTCTGAAACATATTGAAGTTGGCGTGATTGTTGTACGCTATTTCTGATGGATCGAAACAGCCGGCATTTTGAATTGTGGCGTAAAGCATACGCCCGGTTCAGCTTGTGAAGGCAGAACCGGGCGAGAAAATGGGTTGTGTGGGTTATTGTCGTTGGAGCTTGATGCCAACACTTGAAATTCCAGGCAACATTTCGCGACGCATGATGTGGATGATGCTGAAGTCGGCTGACGAACCGGCTTGGAGATGTTGCGTGAGGAAAGGTTGCGTGAATTGGTATAAGCTCACGCCATGACCGGCAATGTCGCCCTTTTCGTCGGTAAGGCGGCATTCGACGGTGTCGATGCGCAGGGTGTCGGGGTTATACCACTTTTGCTGAACGACCAGCCATAAAGTTTGAAAAGGGTAGGGCGTTGAGGCCGAAGTTCGGATGCCCAAAGTGAGCATATAGTTTCCGCTTTCCTGTATGGAATCAATGTGGAAGTGCAACGTGTCGCCCGGTTCCCATCCGTCGACCGAAGTCGATCGGTAGGCAAAGGCACTTGGCTGGTGTCGGCAGCTGGCGAATGTTGCAAGGCATAGGAGCAGAATGAATAAATGTCGCATGCTTACTTGGCCGATGGTTTGTTACGCTGTGCACCATTGGTAGCAGGACGATTAGGCTGCTGCTTGTTGTCGCGCTGTTCGCGGTTTTCGCGGCGTGGTGCAGCATTGTCGCGCTGCTCGTTGCGTTCATCTCGTTGTTCGTTGCGCTCACGTCGGTTATTGTCGCGTGCGCCGCGTTGCTCGTTGCGCTCACCGCGTTGCTCGTTGCGTTCGCGTCTGTTGTTGTCGCGTGCGCCGCGTTGCTCATTGCGTTCACCGCGTTGCTCATTGCGTTCGCGGTTACGGTTGTTACCGTTTCGCTCTTTACCCTGGCGTTTGTTGCGGTTGTTCTTGCGTTTCGATTTGTCGAAGCGTGTCAGGTCGTCCTGTTCAGCCAAGTCGATAGGACCTTGCGGCATAGCCGTTTCCTCTTCGATAAGGTTGAAAGGCTTTTCGCCCACAGCATTGAGTTCGATGATTTCCTTGGCTCGTTCGGCAGTGATGGTTACGAGGTTGGCAGCCATTCGGCGGTCAGAGCTGTATGTTACCGTACCAGCCAACGTGTCGGCCTTGAAAAAGTAGAACGTGGCGTCGACGGTTTCGAGCGGTACATTGCGTTCGGGAAGTTTGCGAGCCGCTTCCATGTACGTGTCTACCTCGTAGTTCAGGCAGCATTTCAGTTTGGCACACTGACCCGCGAGTTTCTGCGGATTGGGCGTGATGTCCTGAAAGCGTGCAGCAGCGGTGCTGACGGAATTGAAGTTTTTCATCCAGGTGGCACAGCAGAGTTCGCGACCGCAGGGACCGATGCCGCCAATGCGTCCGGCCTCCTGACGTGCACCAATCTGCTTCATTTCGATGCGTACGTGGAAAGCGTCGGCCAGCACCTTGATGAGCTTTCTGAAGTCAACACGTGCGTCGGCAATGTAATAGAAAATGGCTTTGTTGCCGTCGCCTTGGTATTCGACGTCGCCAATTTTCATTTGCAGTTCCAGTTCCTTGGCAATTTGTCGCGAGCGAATCATCGTTTGGTGTTCGCGACTTTTCGCTTCCTCGAATTTTTCGAGGTCGGTTTGTCTGGCTTTACGGTAGACGCGTCTAATTTCGGTGCCCGGTTTTAGGTTAGCCTTTTGCATTTGCAGCAGCACCAGTTTACCGGTCAGCGTAATAACGCCAATATCGTGACCGGGCTGTGCTTCGACGGCCACGATGTCGCCTTTTTCGAGCGGCAGATGGTTGTCGTTGCGGTAAAAACCCTTTCGCGTGTTTTTGAATTGCACCTCGACGAAGTCAGTGGTATCAAGGTTGCCAGGCACGTCGGCCAGATAGTCGAAAGTATTGAGCTGGCGGTCGCTGCGTCCGCATCCGGCTGCTGCAATGCCTCTCAGGGCTGCATCGCCCCAGGCATATTGCAAGTGTTCGAACTGCGGGTTTGTATGGTTGTTCTCGAGAGGCGTTTCGCTGAAAGCCTCCGGATTTTGGGGTGTATTGTCGGTCATAGTAAAGAGCTTATTGAATGAGCAGTACAATCATTTTGAGCGTAAAGTCGAAGAAAACCATGCGCGGATTAACGTTCTGCTCAATGTCGCGTTGAGCCTCGGCAATTTCGTTGCTGATGCCGATTACATTCCTTTCGTTGATAAAGCGGGCAAAGTTAACGGAGAAATTCGTTTCTTCGCGGTTCATGTAATTAAGGTCGGGCAGGCGGAAATTGTAGATAAAGTTTTCGCGTACCAAGCGCTGTGCGTATTCGAGAAATGCCTTTTGTTTTTCTCGTCCCCACTGCGACACCTGTTCCGACCATTCGTGAAGATCCTTTATTTTTCGCATGTAACACAGGCGCATGAGCAGCACGAACATATCGAAAAACTGAGCCGTGTCAGCGTTCATGCTCACTTGGTCGAGAGCCTGCGTAAAACTGCCCTTTGCAGCGCGGGCAATGAAGTGTGCATCGTCGGGTTGCAGTCCGCACTGTTGCTGCAAGGCCGTTTGTATGTCAGCCGGAGCGATGGGGCCGAAATCAATGCGCTGTGTACGGCTGAGAATGGTGTCGAGCATTTTTTCGGTGTGGGTGGCCGTCAGTATGAAGTGCGTGTCGTGTGGCGGTTCTTCAAGGATTTTGAGCAGTTTATTCGCTGCTTCAGTGTTCATTTGTTCGGCCAGCCACATAATGATGACCCGTTTTCCACCCTGCGAACTGACATTTAGCAGTTTCCCGATGATATTGTTTGCTTCGGCCACGGCAATGATAGCCTGTTGGTTTTCGACCCCCATTCGTTTGAGCCATTCCTGTTTGGTGAAGTAGGGTTTTTCTTTAATCAATTCCCTCCATTCATCAATAAACAAATCGCTGACGGCACCCGATGCACTGGTTCCGGCAGGTTTGATAATGGGAAAGGTGAAATGCAAATCAGGGTGTGCCAGTTTCGACGCCATGCGGCAGTTTTTACATTCACCGCAGGCATTACCCTCAGGAGTGGGGGTTTGGCAAAGCAGACGTTGTGCGAGTGCCAGAGCCATAGGCAGTTTGCCGCAACCTTCGGGTCCGGCAAAGAGCAGAGCATGGGGTACGCGTTGTTCTGCCAACATGCGCTGAATTTGTTTTTTGGCCTCGGGTTGGCCTATCACATCGCTGAATTGCATGAATAAATGTTTTTAAAATAATGAGGCTGTGGCACAGTTTAAATTCGCGGAAAGCAAGGTTTGTGCAGAGCGAATACAGAGTTTTGACCGTATGATCAAAGCTATGCTGCGGTGCAGCCTAAATTGCGATTAGCAAAGTTAACGAAAATGTTGGAATTATTTGTTGTAATTCAAAAGAGTTTTCTCCTTCAGCAGGCGGCGTGCCGTTTCGATGATTGTATCGATGCCCCGTGCATAGTCAGCCGGTGCAATGTCCACCTTCACGTCCGGTTCGATGCCCAGTTCCGTTTGCTGCATATCGCGCGTAAACATGGGACAGGCCGAAAAGCGCACACTCCAACCATTGGGTAGCTCGGCGGAAAAAGGCATTCCCGCACCACCCCCGGTAAAGTCACCCACAACGGTTACTTGCGGTAAACCTCTCAGAAACATGACAAACGAGTTAGCCGCGCTGTAAGTACGGCGGTTCGTAAGCACCGCCACCGGTTTTTGCCAGCGAAAGCCCACGAAGGGTTCGATGCTGATGGGCTGCGGTGCCGAAAAATCGTTGTGCCCCGTGCCTGTTTTGTGGCAAATGTATGCCCCCGTTATGGGTTCGTTGACAAAGAGCGAAGCCAACTTTTCGGCCGCTGTAAGTAGTCCGCCACCGTTGCTACGCACGTCAACAATCAGTCCGTCGCAAGTGGCCAGTTTACGCATCACCTCGTGCAGATTACCATCGCCAAACAGCAACTGGAACGAAGAGCAGCGCACATAGCCTATGTTGTCGGCAAGGATACGATATTTCAGTCCTGCTGCCGATTCGTAGTCGTGCGACGCACCCAGGTAAATCCGTTCAAGCGAGTCGCTTTGGTTCATGGGGTAACGGTCGAACCAGTCGCCGTAGCGCGCCACATCGTGCGCTGCGTAGAGGTTGACGTGCCCATCGCGCAGTTCGTATGTCATATTGGCCAACACCTCGAACAGCTGTTTGTCGCTCATCTGTTCGCTGATTTGCGGAGCGTACTTTTGATACACCTCGTTCCAGTTGAGCCCATACGCCTCGTTTTTATAGTCGAAAAAGCAGTAATGCTGATCGAGCGTTTGCCAAAGCGCCTCGAAATTACCCCGGCGCGTGTTGTTGGGCACATCCTGTGTGACGCACGAAGCGAACAAGGCTTCCACAGCAACAAACAGCAGGGACAAACGAAGCCGGATAAAGCAGGCAAACCGTAGGGAACAATGTTTACGCATGACGAAGGTTTATAGTAGTAGACGGAAAAAATCTGATTATTCGGCACGAAATCCTACAAAGGTTAGCCGAATGTAACAGTTTGGCAGAACAACCTTCCTGCATGGCCAAACATTGCCACCAACACACAGAACGTGCGAGGTTGTAAATTTCGGACGCGCAGGAAGGTCTCGGCCTATTTTTCAGGCAAAAAATCGAGTAGCATTTGCAGCGATTTAGGGTCGCGCCAGCTCCAGAAGCGGTCTTTCATTAGTTCCTTGAACTGCGCCTTCTTAGCCGGATCCATGCTCTTTTTAAAGTCCGATTCGTTAGCCGGAACGATGAAGCCCTTCACGCTGAAATAATATTTGTCCTGCAAGGGAATGCCCAGGTCGTCATCGCGCTGGTCATCGTTCATGTTCATGAACACGTTGAAGTCAGACATTTCAAAAAAGTCCATGCCCGAGCCCCCGCTTTCCTCTTCGCGGTAACGCGCCATGTTGACCGTTGTTTTGCAGAGCAGCGAGTTGAAGCCCTTTTTAGCTACGACGCGCGCCATGACAGAATCCACCTTGACGTATTCCGCCGTATCGGCAAAGGTTACGCCAAATATGCCCTTGGTATAGGCACGCATGATTTTGCCATTTTCTTTGTAGACCAACGACGCATCCTTAAGATAGATGTTGGCTTCGGCTTCGACAAATCGGCCAAAGGATTGGCGTATTTTTGCTTTTTGAAATTCCGGATACAAAAAGATGGAACGGCTGCGGCGCAGCTGTTGGTTTTGCTGTGCATTGGCAGGAGCGGCAAAGCTGAAAGCCAACGCTATGAGAAGGAAAAGTATTTTCTTCATAAGGTTGAAAATGTTTTTGTGTTTGAAAGTAGATAGTTAACAGTTCAACGCAAAGGGCGCATTCGGCCTTGCTCAAGCCCTAACTTTTTAATCACAAACTGCTTGACGAAGTCGGCTGTTTGCTCAATGCCCAACACCGAAGAGTTGATGCATAAATGATAGGTATCGGCAGCTCCCCAGGTACCAGAACTGTAAAAGTTGTAGTAGTCGGCACGTTGTCGGTCGCCCTTTTCGGCTAATTCGAGTGCACGCAGTTCATCGCATTGCATTTGTTCCTGAATGCGGCGTACGCGGTCGGCAATATTAGCCGCGATGAACACGTTGACACAACGCGGATGATTGCGCAGCACATAGTCAGCACAACGGCCAATGAAAATGCAGGAATGTTCATCGGCTGCCTTTTGAATAGCCTCGCTTTGAATGCGAAACAGGTTTTCGTTAGACAGTTCGTTGTTGTAGAACGATTCACTTCCGCCCACAAAGGGTATGATATTGCCCAAGGTACGCAGAAAGTGATTTTTTTCGTCGCTACGTTCAAAGATTTCGGGTGTAAACCCGCTTTCTTTGGCAGCAAGCAGCAGAATTTCGCGATCGTAGTAATTGATGCTCAAATCTTTGGCCAACAATCGGCCGATGGCGCGTCCGCCGCTTCCGAGCTGACGCCCTATGTTAATGACGAATGGTTGCATAATGAACATTTTTTGAAAACAAAAACTTAGGCTGGAACCTGATTAAGGAACCGCCTCCGATATATGTAGATGAGAGATTTATTCCTGAATTGTGGAAGTTATTTGCTGTTTGAAAAGGCGAACTTGCCTAATGAGCAGCGTGATAGCCAGAATCGAAGCCAACCCATCGGCCACAGGGCCTGCATGCCACAAGCCTTCGAGCGGATCGTTGAAAACGTGAGGCAAAATGAATATGGCCGGAACCAGGAAAATCAGCTGACGCGTGAGCGAAAGAAAAATACTTTTGCCAGCATAGCCGATGCTCTGGAAAAACGCCGTCGACACAATTTGCAAACCTACGATAGGAAACATCATAACCATGCAGCTCAGTGCGTGGGCCGACATTTCGATGAGTTCGGGCGAATCCTTGGCAAACAAGCGAGCAAAGGGAGTGGCAAAAAAGGTGCCGGTTATGAAGCCCGTCAGTGTGATGCCAGTGCCAACAACCAAGGTACGTTTCAGCACGCTGATGACGCGGTCGTAACGCTTTGCACCGAAATTATAGCCTGCAATGGGTTGCATGGCCTGGTTAAGGCCGATAACTACCATAACGATGAACAGCAGCAGACGGTTGGCAATGCCGAATGCTCCAACAGCAGTGTCGCCCCCATACGTGGTGAGGCTGCGTGTCATCATGGCCGCGACCAGACAGGCACACAGGTTAATCAGAAACTGAGGCAACCCGACAATCAATGACTCCTTTACGATTTGCGGTTTGAAGCGCATGATGCGTCGGTTCAGGTGAATAAGGTCGGCCTTGTTGCTAAACAGTTTTAATTGCCACATAAGCATCACGAACTGGGCAAGGATAGTGGCAAAGGCTGCACCGCTAATGCCCCAATCGAACACAAAGATGAACAAAGGCGCAAAGCAGCAGTTTAGCACTACGGTACCGATGGTGCTGAGCATAGCCTTTTGCGGTCGATTGGTTGAACGCAACATGGCATTGAGCCCCAGATAGATGTGGGTGATAACATTTCCCAGCAAAATGACCAACATAAAGTCGCGCGAGTAGGGAAGTGTGGTGTCACTGGCACCGAAGAACCGCAGGATAGGGTCGATGAATAGCAGCAGTGTGCCTCCCAGCACCAAGCCCAATACAAAGTTCATGATGAGCACGTTGCCCAAGATGCTTTGAGCCGTGGTATAATCCTTTTGTCCGAGTTTCACACTCATCAAGGTAGCAGCACCCACACCGACCATAGCACCGAATGCCGCTGTAAGCGACATGAGCGGACCGGTTAGTGCCAAGCCCATAATGGCTTCGGGGCCAACTCCTTGACCAATGAATATGCCATCAATAATGTTGTAGACCGATGCCGCAGCCATAGCAACAATGGCTGGAAGGGCATATTGCAGCAGCAACCGGCCCACTGGCTTTTCTGCCAGCACGTTGAATTGCGCAGTTTGTTCTTTCATGAATGTACGAGTTGTTAAAGCAGCGTCTACCTTTGGCTTCCTAAAGATTGCTTTCGGTGACTTTGCGTAGGCAAAATTACAAAGAAAATACCAACTTCTCATCAGTTTTTTCTGTAAGAAAGCTTTTGTGTGCTCGTTAAAAAACAAAATTTAGCGCATTGCGCGTTCAGTGGACAGCATGAAGCAACCATGTTTTTTACAGGTAGCCATTAGAAATAGCGTGCGATAAATCACCTCTCTTTCAATGTGTTTCAGACAGGCCTACCTGCCTTACTTTCTGTTGTATCAAAATGTCAAAGAACGATCCATGAATAATACTGGAAAAATTGTTTTTTCATCAATCAAGCTGAGGTGTAGCCTGACTTCGCGAATGCAATGTCAGTGCCAACCGAATGCAGAGCGATGAGAGC
>ERZ791610.673-NODE-673-length-19796-cov-17.909832_pt1 | contig 19796 bp, 16 predicted proteins | sample MGYA00510061_ERZ791610 | MGnify/ENA primary metagenome ERZ791610 (study PRJEB30046, sample SAMN00791922) | human gut metagenome | study: EMG produced TPA metagenomics assembly of the A metagenome-wide association study of gut microbiota in type 2... | reverse complement strand
CGATAATGGGCGGAGGAAGTTGGGCTACAGCCATCGCAAAGATGTGTCTGGCTCAAGAAGACTCTATCAATTGGTATATGCGACGCGACGACCGCATCGCAGATTTCAAGAGATTAGGGCATAATCCGGCTTATCTAACAGGAGTGAAATTCGATACCAAACGTATCTCTTTCAGTTCCAATATCAACGATATTGTGAAAGAATCGGATACACTAATCTTCGTCACTCCTTCCCCTTATCTGAAGGCACACTTGAAAAAGCTGAAAACCAAGATTAAAGATAAATTTATCATTACCGCTATCAAAGGAATCGTACCCGACGACAATGTTATCGTGTCCGAATACTTCACTAAGGAATATGGCGTACCATCTGAAAACATCGCTGTGCTGGCAGGTCCCTGCCATGCGGAAGAAGTGGCCTTGGAACGTCTTTCTTATCTAACCATCGCTTGTCCCGACAAGGATAAGGCACGTATCTTCGCACGCAGATTGGGAAGCAGTTTTATCAAAACTTCGGTCAGCGACGACGTTTCGGGTATCGAATACAGTTCGGTGCTGAAAAATGTATATGCCATTGCTGCCGGTATTTGTAGCGGGTTGAAATATGGTGACAACTTTCAAGCTGTGTTGATTTCCAACGCCATACAGGAAATGAACCGTTTTCTAAACACGGTACACCCGTTGAACAGAAACGTAGATGAATCTGTTTATCTGGGGGACTTGCTGGTGACCGGTTATTCCAATTTCAGCCGTAACCGTACATTCGGCACGATGATAGGCAAAGGATATTCCGTGAAGAGTGCACAGATTGAAATGGAAATGATTGCGGAAGGTTACTATGGTACGAAGTGTATCAAGGAAATCAACAAACATCATCATGTCAATATGCCCATATTGGACGCTGTTTACAACATCCTGTACGAGCGTATCTCGCCCACGATCGAGATTAAATTATTAACTGATTCTTTTAGATAACCTTATAAACAAAAACGATATGATAAACTTGAACATTGAAAAGACATTTGGATTTATCTCCAAAGAAAAAGTTTCTGCTTACGAAGCTGAGGTTAAAGCCGCACAGGAAATGCTTGAAAAAGGAACAGGCAAAGGTAATGACTTTTTAGGATGGTTGCACTTGCCTTCTTCTATCACTAAAGAACACCTGGCTGACTTAAATGCTACTGCAAAGGTTTTGAGAGATAACTGCGAGGTAGTAATCGTTGCCGGTATCGGTGGTAGCTACTTGGGAGCACGTGCCGTCATCGAGGCTCTGTCCAACAGCTTTACCTGGTTGCAGAATAAGAAGGCTGATCCGATCATGATTTATGCCGGACATAATATCAGCGAAGATTATTTGTATGAACTCACTGAATATCTGAAAGACAAGAAGTTCGGTGTCATTAATATCTCCAAATCAGGAACTACAACTGAAACAGCACTTGCTTTCCGTTTGCTGAAAAAACAATGTGAGGACCAACGCGGTAAAGAAACTGCCAAGAAAGTAATCGTTGCCGTTACGGACGCAAAAAAGGGTGCTGCCCGTGTCACAGCCGACAAGGAAGGATATAAAACGTTCATCATCCCCGATAACGTGGGCGGACGTTTTTCTGTACTGACTCCGGTAGGTTTACTGCCGATTGCAGTTGCCGGATTCGACATTGAGAAACTGGTTGCCGGTGCTGCCGACATGGAAAAGGCATGTGGTTCTGACGTTGCTTTTGCTGAAAATCCCGCCGCTATCTATGCCGCGACCCGTAACGAGTTATACAGAAATGGCAAGAAGATTGAAATTCTCGTTAACTTCTGCCCGAAACTACACTATGTGAGCGAATGGTGGAAACAACTTTACGGGGAATCTGAAGGAAAAGATAATAAAGGTATTTTCCCTGCATCGGTGGATTTTTCAACTGACCTTCACTCTATGGGCCAATGGATTCAGGAAGGTGAACGTTCTATCTTCGAAACTGTAATCTCAGTAGAGAAGGTAAATCATAAACTGGAAGTTCCTTCTGACGAAGCAAATCTGGATGGCTTGAACTTCTTAGCCGGCAAGCGCGTGGATGAAGTAAACAAAATGGCGGAATTGGGTACTCAATTGGCTCATGTTGACGGCGGTGTACCTAATATGCGTATCGTTCTTCCGGAACTGACCGAGTACAATATCGGCGGTCTGCTTTATTTCTTTGAAAAGGCTTGTGGTATCAGTGGCTATCTGCTAGGCGTCAATCCTTTCAACCAACCGGGTGTGGAAGCATACAAAAAGAATATGTTTGCTTTGCTGAACAAGCCGGGTTATGAAGAAGAATCTAAAGCGATTCAGGCAAGACTGTAAGTAATATTAAAATGCGAATTAACGCAGATTTTCGCAGATCAGACTTCTTTATAAGAAGATTCCTTTGCGAGAATCCGCGTTAATTCTGCGTTTAAACCAATAAACTGCAATCAGCTATCAATTTTCTTTTTCATTCGTTGTTTTCAGTCCGATGACTTCTTCAGCTCCTTCACACTCAGCTTTGGAGGAAAGATAAAATTCCAATTTCACGTCACCGTTCTCATCAACGTGTTCGATGGTAGCTCGAACTATAACCTGACTTTGTGTCACGCCGTCTTTGAAACGCAGTTGCCCTTTATCTTCATCCGTCAGATTTCCTTCAGTCGAAACTTCCTCCTCTTTATAAATAAGCTTAGTAGCCAATTCTTCATCATTCTGAAGTTTGAATGTTTTTAATTCAGCTCCGTTACCGTCCAAAAGTAAAAGAGCTTCCACCTCATCCCCCACTTTCAGAGTCGGCAAATTATCCATCTTATTGGCATAGTCTTCTCCTTCAACGCTATTATTGTCAGAATCAACCTTAACAGATAGCTTCTCTATTTTAATGATAGGACTCTCCCCGCCATCGGAGCAGGCGCCTAGAAACAATGGTAGCAGTAGTAATACTCTCTTTTTCATGCTATCGTCTAATTTTATAATGCTACAAAAATACATATTATCTTCTAAATAGCAAAAAATGTGTAACTTTGTGCTTTAAAACTAATTAATAGGTATTTAGATATGTCTCAGAAAAAGATAAAAGCTGTCCTATTCGATATGGACGGCGTGCTCTTTAACTCTATGCCTTACCATTCCGAAGCCTGGCATAATGTAATGAAATCGCATGGACTTACTCTTAGTCGCGAAGAAGCTTATATGCACGAAGGACGAACGGGAGCCGCTACTATCAATATTGTATTCCAACGCGAATTGGGTAGGGAGGCGACACAGGAAGAAATAGAAAGTATCTATAAGGAGAAAAGTGTCTTATTCAATTCTTACACAGAAGCCGAGCGGATGCCCGGCGCATGGGAGTTGCTGCAAAAAATAAAAAATGAAGGACTGGTTCCTATGGTAGTGACAGGCTCCGGACAGTTGTCTCTGCTCGAACGGCTGGAACACAACTTTCCCGGAATGTTTCATAAAGAACTGATGGTAACAGCTTTTGATGTGAAATATGGGAAACCAAATCCGGAACCTTATTTGATGGCCCTTAAAAAAGGTGGACTGAAAGCCGATGAAGCCGTAGTTATAGAAAACGCTCCTTTAGGAGTGGAAGCCGGACATAAAGCTGGCATATTCACTATCGCCGTTAATACAGGTCCGCTAGATGGTCAGGTTTTGCTGGATTCCGGGGCTGATTTATTGTTTCCTTCCATGCAAGCCTTATGCGATGAATGGGACAACTGCTTAATTCACCTAGATTCTATCTAAGTTAACACCAATTCCACTATGCAAAAGTTATTGTCTTTACCCCCAAATTTAATTCATTGCTTTCATGAACTGGAAGGAGTGAATCGTACCGATTGGTTTTGCACGTCTGATCCTGTTGGAAGCAAATTAGGCTCCGGTGGTGGAACCACATGGCTACTGCAAGCCTGTCATCAGGAATTTGCTCCACAAGTTCCTTTCAGTGATTGGATAGGACGAGAGAAAAGAATATTACTCCATGCGGGCGGACAAAGCCGTCGCCTGCCAAGCTACGGTCCTTCCGGCAAGATACTGACTCCGATCCCAATCTTCAGTTGGGAACGGGGACAAAAGCTAGGACAGAACCTGCTGTCGCTGCAACTTCCGCTATATGAAAGAATCATGAAACAAGCTCCCGACGGGCTGAATACTTTGATAGCGAGCGGCGATGTATATATCCGTTCGGAAAAGCCACTACAAGACATTCCGAATGCAGACGTGGTATGTTACGGTTTATGGGTAAATCCTTCATTAGCAACACATCACGGCGTGTTTGTTTCTAATCGGGAAAGTCCGGAGATTCTTGATTTCATGTTACAGAAGCCTTCTCTCGAAGACTTGGAAAGGCTGTCGAAGACACATCTCTTCTTGATGGATATCGGTATCTGGATTTTAAGTGACCGTGCCATTGAAGTATTAATGAAACGGTCATTAAAAAGTGGAACGAGCGATATTAACTATTATGACTTATATTCGGACTACGGCCTGGCTTTGGGAAAACACCCTAAAACGGAAGATGAAGAAATCAACCGCTTATCGGTAGCAATCCTGCCACTGCCCGGTGGAGAATTTTATCATTACGGCACAAGCCACGAATTGATATCTTCCACTTTAACCATACAGGATAAGGTACGCGACCAACGGAAAATCATGCACCGTAAAGTAAAACCGAATCCGGCTATTTTCATTCAGAATTCCATCACACAGGTATCTCTTTCCGCCAACAATGCTAATTTGTGGATCGAAAACAGCTATGTGGGAAAAGAATGGAAACTGGGGGCTCGTCAAATCATAACGGGAGTTCCGGAAAACCATTGGAATATAACTATTCCTGACAATGTCTGCATCGATATCATCCCTATCGGTGAACATGATTTTATAGCACGCCCGTACGGGTTGGATGACATATTCAAGGGGGCCCTGAACAATGAAACGACTATGTATCTCAATATCCCTTTTTCACAGTGGATGCAAGAAAGAGGACTTGACTGGGAAACAATCGAAGGCCGGACGGACGACTTACAATCGGCTGCTATCTTCCCAAGAACCAATTCCATTGAGGAATTGGGAATAATACTCCGATGGATGACATCGGAACCACAATTGGAAAAAGGGAAAGAACTTTGGAAGAAATCCGTGAAAGTTTCTGCTGATGAAATCTCGGCAAATGCCAATCTCAAACGTCTTTACACCCAACGTCGCAATTATCGGTGTGAGAATTGGAAAGGCTTGGCAGCTAATTATGAGAAGAGTGTTTTCTATCAGCTCGATTTACAGGATGCTGCCAACGAGTTTGTACATTTAGACTTGGAAACTCCCGACATTTTGAAAGAAGATGCGGCTCCAATGGTACGGATACATAACCGAATGCTCCGTGCACGGATTATGAAATTACGTGGAAACGGCGAATGGCAGAAAGAAGAACAAGCAGCTTTCCAACTTCTCCGCGATGGTTTACTAGGAGCAATGTCCGCACAAAAAAATCATCCGACACTCAGCGTTTATTCCGATCAAATCGTATGGGGACGCAGCCCTGTACGAATTGACATGGCAGGAGGATGGACGGATACACCTCCTTATTCTCTTTATTCGGGAGGAAGTGTTGTCAATCTCGCCATTGAATTAAACGGTCAGCCACCCTTACAAGTATATGTAAAACCGTGCAAGGAGTTCCATATTGTTCTTCGTTCTATAGATATGGGAGCTATGGAGGTCATAAGTAATTATGATGAACTGCAAGACTACAAGAAAGTAGGTTCTCCGTTTTCTATCCCCAAAGCCGCTCTTACTTTGGCAGGTTTCGCTCCTGCATTCTCTGCCGAACGTTACACCTCACTGGAAGAGCAATTGAAAGCTTTTGGTTCGGGCCTTGAAATAACGTTATTAGCAGCTATTCCTGCCGGTTCAGGTTTGGGAACAAGTTCTATTTTGGCTTCTACCGTACTCGGAGCAATCAATGACTTCTGCGGACTGGCTTGGGATAAAAACGAGATTTGCAGTTATACACTTGTATTGGAACAGTTATTAACCACAGGAGGCGGATGGCAGGATCAATACGGCGGTGTCTTCTCTGGTGTCAAGTTGCTTCAATCCGAAGCAGGTTTCGAACAGAATCCATTGGTACGATGGCTGCCCGACCAGCTATTTGTTCATCCCGACTATCGTGACTGCCACTTATTATATTACACGGGAATCACCCGCACAGCCAAAGGCATTCTGGCAGAAATAGTCAGTTCCATGTTCCTTAATTCAGGCACACATCTGAGTCTATTGGCGGAAATGAAAGCACACGCTATGGATATGAGCGAAGCTATCCTCCGTAGTAATTTCACTAATTTCGGCAATCTGGTGGGCAAAACTTGGATACAGAACCAAGCATTGGATTGTGGAACGAATCCACTGGCAGTAGCTGCCATTATCGAAAAGATCAAAGATTATACGCTAGGATATAAACTGCCGGGTGCAGGTGGTGGTGGCTATCTGTATATGGTAGCCAAAGATCCACAAGCCGCAGGACTGATTCGTCGGATTCTGACTGAAGAGGCTCCAAATCCACGTGCCCGCTTTGTAGAAATGTCTCTTTCCGATAAAGGACTTCAGATTTCAAGAAGCTAAAATCTCAAATTAAAGCCTGGACATAGGAATTATCCGTCATGTCCAGGCTCTAATTTTCAATTCTCATAATTGGTTCGTTTACAGATTAATACTTGAGATTACTGTAAAATAAATTAAAAGAACGATAAAGATGATAGCTCCAACAACCAACACAATACTAGACCATTTCTTTTTTCCAGCTTCTTCCATAATAAGCAAAATCTAGGGTTAATACAAATTATCATCATTGCAAAAATAATATTTTCTACGGAGATACCGATTGCATTAAACAACTTATTTGTATAATTTGAACTAAATTATACAAGTATAAAATAAAAGATGGTACCGATTCATGAAAGAAGAGGTATGAAATCAATATGGAAGAGAAGTAAATTCAGTCTTCGGAGTTTACGATTAAATATGAATTTAAGGTCAACAATAGATCAACAATAAGACATATTAGACAAGATTAAGTCCAATTTTGACTTTAAAATAATAGTCACCTAAAAAAAAAGCCCCTCAACAATCAACTGATTATCAAGGGATTTCTTCGTGACCCCGGTGCGATTCAAACGCACGACCTTCAGAACCGGAATCTGACGCTCTATTCACTAAGCTACGGGGCCATTTTTTTTAAATGCGAAGCAAAAGTATAAAAAATCTTCTCATCTTCCTAATGTTTCTCCTTTTTTTATAGTTCTTAAGGCAATCCATCTTATTAAGAGTTTGTTATTTTGAAATGATTTAGAGCATATACTTTATCAATTTGACAATCTTTTAGAGATTTACCATTACATATATCAATTTTATTCCTATCTTTGCCGACAATTAACATTCAACAAACCTATGAGTTACTTGATAAAACCTAAGAACTATAAACCACTACTCGACCTCAAACAGACCGAGCTGGGAATTAAACAAATAAAAGAGTTCTTCCAATTAAACTTATCATCTGAATTACGTCTCAGACGTGTAACAGCCCCCTTGTTTGTATTAAAAGGAATGGGTATCAATGATGACTTAAATGGAATTGAACGTCCTGTCTCTTTCCCCATCAAAGACTTGGGAGACGCACAGGCAGAAGTGGTTCATTCATTGGCCAAATGGAAAAGATTAACTTTAGCTGATTACCACATTGAACCGGGATATGGCATTTATACGGATATGAATGCTATTCGCTCGGATGAAGAACTGGGTAATCTACATTCTCTATATGTGGATCAATGGGACTGGGAACGCGTTATCACCGATGAAGACAGAAACATACACTTCCTAAAAGAAATCGTAAACCGTATTTATGCGGCTATGATTCGCACCGAATATATGGTATACGAAATGTATCCCCAAATTAAACCTTGTTTGCCACAAAAGCTGCATTTCATTCATTCAGAGGAGTTACGCCAACTTTATCCTAACTTGGAGCCTAAATGCCGCGAGCATGCTATCTGCCAAAAATACGGTGCTGTATTCATCATCGGTATAGGATGCAAATTGAGTGATGGTAAAAAACATGACGGACGTGCGCCGGATTACGATGATTATACAACAATCGGACTGAATAATTTACCCGGATTAAACGGTGACCTTCTTCTGTGGGACGACGTACTGCAACGTTCCATCGAATTGTCATCAATGGGTATACGTGTAGACAAGGAGGCTCTACAACGACAATTAAAAGAAGAAAAAGAAGAGAAAAGACTGGAACTTTATTTCCATAAACGTTTGATGAACGACACACTTCCATTATCCATCGGTGGCGGTATCGGTCAATCTCGTTTATGTATGTTTTACCTTCGTAAAGCCCATATCGGAGAGATACAAGCCAGTATTTGGCCCGAAGATATGCGCAAGGAATGCGAAGAACTAGAAATTCACCTTATATAATTATCATGAACGTACAAATTGAAGAAAGCTGGAAAGCACATTTAGCACCTGAATTCGACAAAGACTACTTTCGGACATTAACAGATTTCGTCAGAAGCGAATATAGTCAATATCAGATATTTCCTCCGGGAAGACTGATTTTCAATGCTTTCAACCTTTGTCCTTTCGACAAAGTGAAAGTTGTAATTATAGGGCAAGATCCTTATCATGGTCCCGGTCAAGCACATGGTCTCTGTTTTTCCGTAAATGACGGAGTTCCTTTCCCTCCTTCATTGGTAAATATCTTCAAAGAGATTAAAACGGACCTTGGTACCGATGCACCTGCTACGGGTAACTTAACACGTTGGGCCGAGCAAGGAGTTCTGCTCCTCAATGCTACCCTAACTGTGCGAGCTCACCAAGCCGGTTCACACCAAAATCGGGGATGGGAAGTCTTTACTGACGCAGCCATCCGCACGTTAGCAGAAAATAGAGAAAATATCGTATTTATCTTGTGGGGATCATACGCACAAAAGAAAGGGGCTTTTATCGACCGCAACAAACATTTAGTACTCACATCAGCACACCCTTCTCCCCTTTCTGCTTACAATGGTTTTTTCGGCAACAAACATTTCAGCCGGGCAAACGATTATTTAAAGGCACACGGAAAAACAGAAATTATCTGGTAGAAAGTTTACAATAATATATAAAAAGTGGCGGCATTTTTCTTTCGTAATAAATGCCGCCACTTTTTATATATTCATCTATTTTAGTACCATTGAATATTACTTTGAGTCTGGCTTCTCTGCTCATACTTCAAGTCTTGCAAAATACTTGCGTTCGCACGGATTGTCACATTGTAGTATTTCCAACGTCCGAAAGGCGAAAGACTGGCAGACAAGTTGAAACAGTGCAGATCACGTGTGATAGTACAAGAGGTTTGCGTAATTTCTTTTGCCTGAAAATCATAACCGGAATTGAATGAGAGCGACCAGTTATTGGAGATCTTCACATTTCCATTCGCATTGATATTATGTGTGTAGGTATAAGGATATCTCATTGAATGACGATTAATCGGCTTCGATCTATCCTCACGAATATTAAATGAGTAACTAAGACTTAATGACCACGGCATTTTAAACACTTGATAACCATCCGCATCAGCCGCGGCTTTCTCTACTTTCTTAGTTGTAGCCTCTTCTTCATCGGCTCCGTCTGAATCTTCATCCTCCTCGTCTCCTTTTTTCTTATCCTTTCCCTGTTCCTCTTTCGGTCCGAACCATTTCTTCCAAGTATCGTTGTTGAAAGTATAATTAAAAGAAGATCCATAGCCCTGAAAACGTCCGAAACGACCATAAGACCATTCTGTACGATTGCCGGTAACCACATTACCATTTTTATCGAACGTGTAGGCATAAGTAGCGAATGACGCATTCATATTGAACGTATAATTCTTAGTCAGTTTCAAACGGAGATTCATACTCAAATCACTCCACGGCCGTTCTTTGGCCGCCATATTATAAGACATACTCGCTCCAAGTTCATCGATTAGGCTCACCTTTTTCAGTGTATCTTTCTTTGCATCATAATACTTCATTTCCAGATTATTGGAAATAGAGAAACTGACCGTACCCGAACCTTCACGCGAAGGCACACCGTAAGGCTGTCCGGTGAAAGGTGAATAATATTGCGTGTTACCATTATAGTCTGTGTATTCTTCCCAATATTTGCTGAATCCCGGAGCACCGCTCAAACTCACTTGCGGAGTAAATACGTGGCGGATTTGTATCTCTTTCTTCTTTGCGAAAAGAGGTTTATACATACCGTAAAGCTTCGTGCTCAGGCTCAAACTTGCCGAATAGTTAGACACTCGGTAGAAACCGTTCAACGTATCACCCGGTAACGACTCCAATCTGCGGTCCACTTCATTATACTGCTGATTAATTTTACGGGTATACCAACGTTCCGTATAATTGACTGAAGGAGAAACCTGCAAATACTTGAACAATGTAAAAGTAGCACTGATAGGAATATTATGATTCATTGCATTTTCCCATTCGCTCAGACCTGCTTTGAACAAACGGTCATCCTTTGTACGAATACTGTTTGTCAGACGTCCGGTATAACTAATGGATATTTTTTCATACCAACGTTCGGCCCCCGCAGCCTTCTTACGTTTGAATGGGAACAGACGGCTTAATGTTATATTAAGGTCGGGCAAGGTTACTGCAATAGAAGAGTCACGCATTGTCTGAGCGATATTGGTCGTTCCGGAAAGCGTCAGGCCGATATCGGGAAAACTACGTGAATAACTGATACTTGATGTTTTCGTATTCTGAGTCAGCAACTGAGAGTTGTAGAGGTTGTTGATATTAGAACGTTCGTAACTACTGGTCGAGAAATTTACACTGGCCGAGAAAGTACTGTTCGGACTGGCTTTAGCGTCTTGACGATGATTCCAGACAATTTTAAAGTCTTTAGATACTGCATAGTCCGGCATCCCTTTGTCACCCGTTTTGGTGACCTGATAATCCGCCTGCAACGTTCCAGAATATTTATAGCGTTTATTATAGTTTGTCAATCCGGAAAGCCTCCATGAACCTTTTGTAAAGATATCCCCCGTCATCTTCAAATCCATAATATCACTGATAGCAAAATAATATCCTCCATTAGCCAAGCCGAAACCGCGACTGGAGTCGTCCATATAAGTCGGCATTATAAAACCGGATGAATAACTACTGGAGAACGGAAAGAAGAAAAACGGTACAGCCAATGGCAAAGGAACATCTTCCACTACCAGATAAGCAGGTCCTGTCACCACATTCTTTTTAGGACGCACTTTTGCACGAGTCAGCTGCATATAGAAGTGAGGATGATCATGATGATCGCAAGTTGTATAGCGACCGTGTTCCATAAAGATTTCATCATTGGCCCCTTTCTTAGCTTTGCTTCCGGTCACATAACCTTCACCTTGCTGAGTGACAATATCGGTAATCCCGGCTTTTTTAGTTTTGAAATTATAGCGGATGGTCTCCGTATCATAAGAAGTATCCCCTTCCTTGAAGACCGGTTTACCTTTCTCTACTCCGGTAGAATCTTTGATACCGTATGCATGAACAGTACTGCTATCAAGATTCATCGAGATAACTTCCGCAGCTAACTCTATATTCTGGTAGTTCACTTTTCCACTACCATAAAGTGTGGCCGATCCTCCCAATGTAAAAACAGTGGAGTCGTTGGATTCATAAACAACCGGTGCATCGAGCGGTTGTTTCTTCTTAACAGGTGCTATAGAATCAATGCGTACCGTAACCGTATCTGCCTTCAACGAATCGCTTCCTTGTAGTGAATCTTTTTGTGCAGTATTGGAGGTAATCATTCCTCTCCTTCGACGTTGAGACGTAGCCTCATCGGGAAGCATCAGTAAGACAATCAGCAGTATAAATGATATAAGTATTCTTGCTTTCAATGGCGCCATTAACTAATAGTTTACGCTTGAAGTGGCAAAAGTACACAAACTTCACCAATTATGAGTTAGAATCTCCGTTATTTAATTATTTTTTAGTGCTATAAAAAGAGAGAGCACCATCTGTCAAAACGGTTTAGTCCTTCTTCACCATATTTTGCAATGCTATTCCGTGCTTTCTCCACCGTCTTTTCCTCATCCAAATGAGTCTTAGAAAAGAACTTATCCGCAAAACAAATCAATTGCTCTTCCAATGTGACAGGAAGCATCTCACGGTGAGGAACCGGAAGTTGCTGATCAATAATATCCTGCAAGGAAAGACCGGCTCCTGTATGGCGTTCACAAACTAACGCATGTTGAGGAAAACCTTCAGCACGCAAAATTTCAGCTCCTAAATATCCATGAGCAATATAAGGATGAGTACCGAAACATCGAATGGACGGAGCATCTGTCTGAAAGATACCGATATCATGCAAAAGAGCGGCCTCTTTCACAAAGCTCCGGTTCAAATGCAACTCCGGATGTGCATCTAGCATCTTCATAGCCTTTCCTGACACTGAAAGGCTGTGTATTACTAAGATTTGTCGCTGTTCCGTATTCTCCGGATAATACTTATCAATGATTTCGTATGGATTCATGTGTCGTTTTTTTGTTCTCTTGATGAGAAATTAATATTTTTGTGCAATATTACAAAAAAATGCCGACATGCAAGCTAGAACTTTGCTCATTCTTTTTTATCTACTCGCTATATCCCCTTCAGGATATACCCACAGTAAGATAACAACCGGTGCAGAACGTATCGCACAATACTTATCACTTATTCAAGGCAAACGTGTCGGAATGGTAGTCAATCACACTTCTATTGTAGGAATAGAACAGACTCATCTGCTCGACACCTTATTAAAGTTGGATATAAAAATAGTGAAAGTATTTGCCCCCGAACACGGTTTTCGTGGCAATACGGATGCGGGCGAAACAGTAAAGGATGGAAAGGACCTACGCACCGGTATCCCTATTATTTCACTTTATGGCAATAATAAGAAGCCTACCGCTGGTCAATTAAAAGACATTGATGTCATCTTGTTTGATATCCAAGATGTAGGAGCGCGCTTTTATACCTATATCAGTACAATGTACTATGTCATGGAGGCTTGTGCAGAAAACAGAAAGGAAATGCTCGTACTGGATCGGCCTAACCCGTGTGACTATATAGACGGTCCGGTACTCAAATCCCCCTATCGGAGTTTTGTTGGTATGCTTCCCATTCCTATACTTCATGGATGTACTATAGGCGAGCTGGCACAAATGATAAACGGAGAAGGATGGATTGCCAACAAAAAAAACGCCTGCTTATTAAAAGTAATTCCAATGATAGGCTGGAAACATGGAGAGCCCTATTCGCTTCCGATTAAACCTTCTCCTAATCTGCCCAATGACCAGTCTATTCGTTTGTATGCATCACTTTGTCCTTTTGAGGCAACCCGCATCAGCGTAGGACGGGGAACAACCTTTCCTTTTCAGGTATTAGGTGCACCCAATAAAAAATATGGCAATTTCGTTTTCACTCCTCGTTCCCTGCCTGGATTCAACAAGAATCCATTACACAAAGGAATAGCCTGCTACGGAGAAGACTTACGGAACAACACGGATACTAATGGTTTTACCCTTTACTATTTCCTACGTTTTTATCAAATATCAGGTGAAGGAGCCGGATTCTTTTCCCGCCCCCGATGGTTTGATTTACTTATGGGAACCGACACGGTGCGCAAAGCTATTCTCAGAGGAGAATCTGAAGAAACTATTCGAAATGGTTGGAAAAAAGAATTACGGGCTTATCGGGAGACGAGAAAGAAGTATCTGCTTTATTGATTCTCTTCCCGCTTTCTCTTCTTCCACAATTGCCAACTATTAATGATATTTTGCCACATATTATATATACAACAGCATACAATATTGATTATCAAAAGGAAAGCCCACCTGTTACTAACAGCGGGTAACAAAATAGTAACAAAAAAAAACGAAGAAATCGCTTTATGGTGGGCTTCATGTGCAAAGGTAACAAATGCCCTCTAACCATAAAAGTAAAACTGGCGAAAAGAAGAATACTATTTTTTCTTTTCGCCAGCATATATATTTTGCTGTCAATAGAAATAGGTTTAGTTCGTTTTGGATATATAGACAAAAGAATGGACTAAACTTGTTTTCTATAACAACTTTTTCAATTCATCAATATCCGGCAATGCTTTGCGAAGTCGTTCCGGCATATCTTCGGATGCCCGGTAAGTAGCAACACCCATTGGCTTATTGTAATCACGTACTGCAAACTCTACAAAGGTTTGGTTCATTTCTCGGCAAAGGATGATTCCGATAGAGGGATTCTCGTGCGGCTTTCTCACATATGAATCCAATGCGGAAAGGTAAGTGTTCAGTTGCCCTAAATAGGAGCTTCGGAATTTTCCGGACTTCAATTCAACAGCGACCAAAGAATTAAGTTCCCGATTGAAAAACAATAAATCAATGAACATTTCCTCTCCCGCTACCTCAATACGGTATTGATTACCTATAAAACTGAAATCCTGCCCAAAGGTCATGATGAACTTTTTCACATTGGCAACAATCGCCTTTTCTACTATCTTTTCGTCTAAATCCTCTTCTTGTTCATCCAGTTCCTCCACATTAATGAAATCAAGCAGGTATTCATCTTTAAATGAACAAACAGCTTTTAGAGCTTGCTTAGTATCGGGCAATGTTTGGACGAAATTATTAGGTAAAGTTCCCCGATGGCTGTACAGGTCTGCTTTTAAATAATCCCTTAAAGTGTATTTACTCCAATAGCGAGTAGCGCACTCATGTATATAAAATAGCCTTGCTTCCAAAGTCTTAGCTTTGGCAATGATTTCTATGTGATGACTAAAGCCGATTGAAAGGAAATCAGACCAGTTAAATTCGGCAGCCATTGGCTGCCGAATTTCTATGAGAAGCAATTTTTCATCCAACTCCAAATCGGCAGCCACTGGCTGCTGATTTAAAACAAGTTCCCATTCTTCATAAAATTGCCGCATATTTTTAATACTTCGAGTTGAAAATCCCCTTAGCCCCGGCAATTCTTTCTGTAATAGGGAAGATATCTGTTCAATTGCACCTTTCCCCCAAAAGCTTGTACGAGAATTTTCCGACACATAACGTCCGATGCCGTAATAAAGAGAGAGCTGTTCCTTGTTCACCGATGCGGCTGCACGGTACTGGCTACGTAGGATAGCTTCTTTTATGGTCTTTACTGCTTCTCTATAATTCTGATTTATATCCATTTACGCTTTGTTATATGCGACAAAAGTACAAAAATAATGCTGGCAAAAAGAAAACAAAGGTATTTTTTCTTCTTCTCTTTTCGCCAGCATATATATTTTGCTATCAATAAAAATAAGTTTAGTCCGTTTTGGCTATATAGGCAAAGGCACAAACTAAACTTGGGTTTATGACTTTAATCTATTATTTTCTCTATCAACTAAAATTGCATCCATGTTATCTTTTGCCCAAGTTATCAAACTGTTGATATGTGGCAACAAAGATATAGCTCTATCAGTTAGTGAATATTCAACTCTTGGCGGCACTTCTGCATATACCTGTCTTCTGACAAATCCGTCCTCTTCAAGAGTTCTCAAAGTAACAGTCAGCATTTTCTGTGAAATATCGGGGATATTTTTTTGCAAGGCATTGAAACGCATTAATGCAGACTGATTTAATGTAAAAAGAACTAATATAGACCATTTATCACTTATACGAGCAAGTATATTCCGAATAGGACAATCGGGATATAATTCATTTTGAATTTCTGTTCTTACCATAATATATTATATTTCAATTCGCACTACAAAAGTAACTAACATTCTTCAAATAAGCAAGGGTGAAATAGTAATCAGCTAAATAGTGTTAAACATGTATTTTTCAAATTCTTCATAATCAACAATAGTTTCATACAGGTAACTATCTGAGTACAAAGTGCCTTCTTGTATAACTGAAAAAAGTGTTTCATCTTTGCATCCGAAAAGAGATAAACAATCTTTTAGATAGTAATATTGATTATTAAATATTTATAGTTATGAAAAATGTAGTATTGATTGGAGCAAGCGGTTTTGTTGGAACTGCAATCCTTAGTGAGTTATTAAACAGAGGTAACAAAGTTACAGCAGTAGTTCGTAATCCCGAAAAGATTACAATTAGCAACAGTAATTTATCAGTAGTTAAGGCAGATGTATCTGATGTGGAAACAATAACTGCCACTTGTAAGGATAAAGATATTGTTATCAGCGCTTATAATCCCGGCTGGACAAACCCCAATATTTACGAAGAGACGTTGAAAAACTATCCATTAATCCTCAAAGCAGTAAAGCAAGCAGGCATTAAGCGGTTGTTGTGTGTCGGTGGTGCAGGTACTTTGTTTTGCGCTCCGGGGCTTAGAGTAGTGGATTCGGGTGCAATACCTGCTGAAATTATGGGCGGTGTGAAGTCTTTAGGTGAATTCTACCTAAATACATTGTGCAATGAAAAAGAAATTGACTGGGTGTTTTTCTCACCTGCCGGAACTCTTGAACCGGGACAACGTACAGGAAAATTCCGTTTGGGAAAGGACGACCTTATTGTTGATGAAAACGGAAACAGCCACATTTCAGTAGAAGATTATGCAGTTGCAATGGTAGATGAAATGGAACAGGCAAATCATCACTGGGAGCGTTTTACCATCGGTTACTAATGATAACAATATAGAAATTATGAAGAACGTATTTTTATTCTTGCTGACCTTTGTAGCAATGGTGGCAGAAGCACAGACTAAAGGAAATTTTGAAGTATTGGATTTAGGTAATTTTAAACTGCATGTATATAATACAAATGATGCACTTGGAGATGCAAGCTACATTATAGAGGGCAATGACGGAGTTGTAACATTGGAACAACCACTGTTTAGGGATAATGTATCGGAATTCAACACCTATGTGACTTCATTGAATAAGCCTGTACAGAAAATTATCACTAATTATCATGTAGGTGGCACGGGAAATCATGATATTGTGATGATTGAGGGAATGCCGGAATTTGTCAAGGGAGCTATTTATGGTGGAATGATGCAGAATTTTGCAAAGATGTTTGGTGATGCCATTGTCCCCATGCCAACCGGAAAAGCAGAGGAAGTATCTTTAGGAAGTACCCAAAATTGGGGTGGTGTGAAGTTCTCTTTTCAACAAGGAGCTTCAACAGATTTTCCGGCAGCAAGTATTATAATAGGCGGCAAGGTTTATTATACACACTGGGCACCTGCTAAATCTCACATCAGCCATTTACAAATATCTTCCTTAGCTGCGATTGATGCGGAAATTGCAGAAGCAGAAAAGGCTTTAAAATCTGGATGCGAATATTTTATTGGTGGGCACGGTGGGGCTGCAAAAAGCAATATGGTAAAATTTAAGATTAACTATCTGAAAACAATGAAACGTACAATTGCAGCAAATAATACAGCCGATTCATTTATTGATGCCATGAAAAAGGCTTATCCTAATTTACCCGGAGAGGCTGGATTATCAGACTTGGCTAATATTTTGTACAAGTAAAAATAGAATTTCACATTTAATATAAGGTTGCCATTGGTAGCCTTATATTGTTTAAAATAAATGCAATATGGAAAATGCTTTAAGTTTTTTATCAGAACACAAAGACGTAGCTTTCGCAACAGTAGAGGGAGATAAACCTAAAATTCGCGTCTTCCAAATAATGAAAAGAAATAAAGACATACTTTATTTTGCAACAGCTACCCATAAAGAAGTTTATCAGCAACTGCAAAAAAATCCTTTTGTGGAATTACTCGCAATGGCTGGAAATATTTCAGTAAGAGTAAAGGGAAAAGCTCTTTTTGATGTTTCCAATAATATAGGAAAAGAAATCTATGAAACAAATCCAGTTCTAATACGCTTATATCATTCATATTCAGAATTAGTTTATTTTCGTCTTGCTATTAGTGAATTGGATTATTACGATTTAACGCCTACACCACCTATTTTTAATCATTATAGTTTGTAAAATGAAAGAATTATTGCAACAGAGATTTTTCCGATTATTGTCGGAATATTCGCAACGTAAAGTTTCTGTAAATGAATTTACAGAAGCTATTGAGGAATTGGCTACACATGTAGCCAATTTCAGTATCAACGAACAGGATTATAGCATATTGCTCCGTTATTTTTCTTTTGGCTTGCATCGTCTTAAATCGTACCGTGTACGGTTTGAGCAAGAAAAAAATGCCCTATTTGCATCTTATTGATGAAGCGATAGAACTTTTAAACACTGAAATATGCCTTATCGAATGGCGTATCAAGTATCCGGAACAACTCAAACAGGTGATTGAAAAACAAAAACTTTCCCCTCTCTACCTCGCTGATAAAACAGCCCTTATCAATATTATGGAAATGGTAAGCGGTCTATTCCTCTCCAAAAACATCGTATATCAGAACGGGAAACCTGCCTACTTGGTGGACTTATCCAAAGGTTTTGAATGGTTGTTCAACATCAAAATAAACGATTGCCACCAAAAGCATGAGGATGTAATAAAGCGTAAACCGGGCAAACTTACCGAATTTCTTAATGGACTGGCAGACCTTATCCGAAAAGAACACGATAAAAAAGGATATAGATAATCAGCGATTTACGATTTATTTATAATGGATTCCATGTGCGCCCTCGTAATTACCTTGCACTCTTTTTCTGAACTTTGCTTCATCAAATTACAAAAGGTATAATCTAAAATATGAAGCGACTATGTATATAGAAAATAACGAGTTCAGCGAATGGATGCAGAAATTATATGCCAAGCTGGAAGAACTTTGCAAGGACATACGGGTACTGCGCAATGCAGACAAGGTATTGCCCGAAGATGATAACCTGTTGGATAATCAAGACTTGTGCCTACTGTTCAAAGTAAGTATCAAAACCCTGCAACGCTACCGGGCTATCGGTGTGCTGCCATACTTCACAATCAGCGGAAAAGTGTATTACAAGGCTTCCGATGTCCGGGAGTTCATCAAGGAAAGGTTTAACGTAACCACATTGCACAAGTTCGAGAAAGAACACTGCACGAAGAAAAAGAAGTGAATTTGAAAAGCCGAAACGGTGAATGTGTCTCATCCGTTCCGGCTTTCTCCATTTATGGCTTAACCAACTTATCGGCTTCTTCCTTTAGTTGCTCGGCTTGCTCGTTCAACAGTCTTGCACGTTCCAGTGCTTCCGCTTGCTTTTGGCTACGGTATTCAAAATCTATCACTGAATCGGTAACACTTTGGATAAAATGGTTATCCCGGTGCCACTTGAATTTATTTTCCAGCATATCAAAAGTTTCTCCGTCTGCCTGTCCTTGCATCAGCAAATAGCGGTATTTTATATCGTTGTCCTGCAACTGCTGCATACGTTCAGCCAAACGGACATTCAAGAATATGGAAGCGGAACAGATAACCAGCACTGCCGAAAAAAGAAACAATCCCGGACGAACCCAAGAAACGACCTTGTTATAAATTCGCTGATAAAGCGATATTGGTTCTACTTTCTCTTTCTCCGTCTTGTAAGAGTTCAAGGTTTCAACCATAGCCTTGAAACAACGATAAGTTTCCAATGTTATTTTCTTGGTGTCCTCGATATGTTTCCGCTGACCTTGCATCCCGTTCCTTATATCGTCAAGCTGGCTTCGGATAGCCTGCAAATCCTTTTCGGGAATAGCCGGGTTACTATGTAGTTCCGACAATGCCTGTTCGATTGCGTTCAGTCTTTCGAGAGTTTCCTCCCGACTGGCTGGCGTTACCTGTGCTTCCTGCTTCTCTTTCAGTTCTGTAACCAT
>ERZ791610.669-NODE-669-length-20012-cov-8.374355_pt1 | contig 20012 bp, 33 predicted proteins | sample MGYA00510061_ERZ791610 | MGnify/ENA primary metagenome ERZ791610 (study PRJEB30046, sample SAMN00791922) | human gut metagenome | study: EMG produced TPA metagenomics assembly of the A metagenome-wide association study of gut microbiota in type 2... | reverse complement strand
ATCAATCCCTCTTCTACCCTACTTTTAATTATACAACCTGGCTCATTTAAATGCAAACAATTATGGAATTTACAGCTCTCTTCCACAGTAAATTCTGGGAAAAGTCCAATCAATTCTTGAGCATCTTTAATATCTGGTAGCTCAACTGATGAGAACCCTGGGGTATCAATAATATATCCTCCATCTTTCAATGGTAAAAGATTTGTATCCTTTGTTGTGTGTTTTCCTCTCTTTAATCTCTTGCTTGTCTCTCCAGTTTCAAGTTTTTTAGCAGTTTGTAGAAGATTGATAATACTTGATTTTCCTACTCCACTAGGTCCTCCAAAAGCTGTTATCTTATCTTTAATAAAAGCTTTTAACTCTTCAACTCCAATATTTTCTCTTTCTGATACAAGAAAATATGGTATATTTAACTGTTTTAAAAACTCTAAATTCTTTTTAATATCTTCAATCTCTTCCTCTGTCAATAGATCTATCTTATTTACAACAATAATTGGAGATATTTTGTAATAGAAACCTCTAAGAATTAGAATATTTAATCTTTCATAATCTATTGCAGGATCTTTTCCAGCAAATTGTATTACTAAATAATCTATATTTGCCACCAAAGGTCTCTCAACTAGATTTTTTCTTTTTTCTACCTTTATAATAGCATTGTCCTCAGATATCTCAACTATATCTCCAACAACACAATTTTGCTTGTCATCTTTTCTTTTTAAAATCCCTCTAAGCTTACACTCATAAACTTGTTCATCAACTTTTACATAATAAAAACCTTGTATCTTATTTATAACAATACCTTTTATTTTTCTCCCTCCATACTACTTAATTTTATTTACAGTAATATCTATCTCTGTTCCTGCTGGAACTTTTCTTCCTGAAACTATGCTTGTTTCAATAACAACACCATCTGGTATCTCTGCCAATGTTACATAATTAATCTTTCCTACAAGTAGTGAGCTTTCACTTAAAAGAGTTTCAGCATCATTTACATCAACTCCAATAATATCTGGCATCTTTGTTTCCATCATTTGCTCTGAACTATTTATAAGGAAAGAGATTTTTTGTCCTTTCTTTAAAAGAGTATCTGTTGCTGGATCTGTGGCAATAACCTCATTATATGGAAGAGCTGCCTTTGTTGAGGCTACTCTATCAACTATCAACCCCTTTTGCTCAGCAATAGCTTTAGCATCAAGGAAGTTCATTCCCACAAGTTGAGGCACTTCTACTAGAGCCTCTCCTTTACTTACCCAAACCTTGATATTTCTATTTTTCTTTACAATACTATTAGGCTCAGGTTCTTGCATAAATATCTCACCTACTGGAAGTTCTGAGAACTCATCTCCCATATTTCTAATGTTAAGATTGTTATCAGTTAAAAGTTCTTCAGCCTCTTCAAGAGTAAAGCTCTTTAAATCTGGCACTTTGTAGTAAGTTTCATTGAAATATGATTTTTCAAATATTTTTAATGAAAAGAACCCTGCTACACCTAGAGCTACAACTGTGATAAAAGAGAAAAAAACTAACTTTTTATTCATTTAATCCTCCTAAAAAATTCAATTTATATACTATTTGATGATAACATAAGAGATAAAAAATATCAATAAACTTTTATAACTATATATTTTGAATTTTTTTATATATTTTTAAATATTTTTCTTTCCCTTTCTCTCGTATAACTTTTTTATTAACTATTAATATTAAGATATTTTATTATAAAATATTTAACAGTGTATTTTTAAAGGCTATTTTCTTTTAAAACAGTTATTAATTAAGGGTTTGAGTAAAAAAAGTTTTTTTGAATGATTTTTCTCAAACCCTTATTTTTCTCTTATATTTTAACGCGTAAGAACACTGTAAGAACATTTAAAATATTTCTTTTTACTGTAATAATTCAATAGTTTGGCTTAACTCTTTAATATCTTTATGAGTATAAATTTTGTTTGTTGTTGATATATTTGTATGACCTATCATCTCAGTAATAGCTACTTCATTAGCTCCAGCAGTAGATAGCATACTCGCAAAGGTATGTCTTGTATCATGAATAGTATGTTCTTCCAGCTCTTTATATTTTAATAAAAATGCTTTAAAATGTCTTCTAAACGCTTCATAAGAAGACTTGTTAGTTTTTTCTATAAGAACATTTTTTAAAAATCCTCTTATTTTAGAGTGAATTGGAATTAATCTATTTTTTCCAGCTTCAGTTTTAGATCCAGTTCTAATTGTGAAATTTTCCAAGTCAAAGTCCTCCATCTTTAAGCTAAGGTATTCATTTACTCTTATTCCAGTATAAATCATAATTAGAATATGTTTAGCCATCATTTCATTTGTAGCTTGACTAAATAAAAATTCTATTTCTTGCCTAGAAAAAACTTTTCTAATAACAACTTTCTCTTTTTTTCCTATTTCTATCAATTCAGAATAGTTTTCTTTTACTATTTGAAGTTTTTGAGCATATTTAAAAACACCTTTTAAAATAGATTTTAGACTTCCTTTAGTTCCAGAAGATTTATTTATACTATCCATAAAATTTTGTAAAATTATAGGTGTAAAAGATTGAATAGGGATGTTTTTAATAGGATCAAAGTTCTTTTTATATTGACTTTGGATATCTTTAATCCTAATTTCAGATATTTTTTCTTTATGCTCTTTAAAATACATTTGAAAAACAGTGTCAAAAGTAACTTCAGAATTTTTAAAATATTGAGGATCTTTATTATAGAGCATTAAAGCTTCCACAGCTTCTACTTTAGTTTCAAAGTATCCAATTATTTTTTGTTTTTGCTTTTCTCCATGTTCATTTACACTAACTCTAGCAACCCATGGTTTTCTCAATTTCCTTTTATTTTTTCTAGTACTTAGTGAATACACAGAACCCATTCCATTTGCATTTCTCATAAAAAAATCACGTCCTTTCATAATTTTGTGTATTACAAAATAACCAAAGTCGTGATATACTATATTTGCAGTTCTAGTACAGTTGACTTCGGTTAATTTGTGCTTGTTAGGCAGCTCCTATTGCCGTAGGGGCTGTTTTTTATTTCTTTTTAATTTTCTTTTGTTCCTTTTCTATCTGCTTAATACTTTTCTCAGGTGTTGGAAGTTCTTCAGGTAAAACACCACTTATCTCTTCCATTGTTTCACGAACTTTTTTACCAATAGTATAGTGAGTGTGATCAGCTTTCTCCTGTCCTTTTATATCACCCTTTTTTAATCTTTCTTCAGTTTGAGTAATTCTAAAGAAATTAGCAGCTAGTTCAGTAGAACCCATATGATCTAAAATATCTTCATTTTTCTTTAGATTTTTTCTCCTCTTTATATCCGATGCAGTTTCTCCATTATATAATCCTTTATAACCTGCATTTTGGAATTTACCAAAATTATCTACTCCACAATCTTGAGCAGCTTTAGCTAATTTCTTGTTAAATCCTCTTACATCTGAACGGAGTAACAATCTTCTTTCATCTTCTGATAACTCCTCAAACTCTTTATCAGATAATTCTTGTTTTCTAGTTTGTATTGCAAAGTATTGTTGCCCAAGAGCAATCATCTTCTTTCTTGGATCTCCATTTTGAACTATAAGATAACAAGCATATCTAGTAAGCATAATATCGTCAATAGCTCTAGTGGTTCCACTTCCTATTGCTACCATTTTGCTGACGTCGGCAAAATGGTCAGATACTTCAATTTCAGAGGTTTCTACAGAATTTTTAGCTTTTTCAATTACATTTAAAAAGTTACCCCATTTTGAGTATCCTAATATTTCTTGGAGTTCTCTGGCTAACCAATATTCAACTCCATTTTCATCTATATGTTTTATATCTTCAAAAGTTTTTTCATTGTATAAAGAAATTTCCATTTTTTCACCTCTCTTTTTATTATCAGCAGGTGCTGTTTTTTATTCTATTGTAAATAAGCTTTTAAAGAAATTACAAGTTTATCTTTTAAATCATAAACACTATCTAATCCGTTTTCTAATAGCATTTTAATTTCTTTATTAGTTTTATTTCCATTAGAATCAATTTCAGGGAAAGATATATATTTATTATCTGTGTTAAAATATAATCTGCAAATCCATTTTCTAGTATTATTATCTAATAGAACATTAAAATAATTATTTGTATCTTTATAAGAAATTCTATTTAATTCAATTTCTCCATGTAATAAACTTTTTACTATAGCCAAACCTCTAATTTCTTCTTCTGTGGTAACGATATTATTTTTCTTAACTTCTTCAACTTCTACTAATTCTTCAGTATTATCAATTTTTATTTCTTCATTTTTATTTACTTCAAGTGCTCCTTCTAACTTAGTTCTTATTATGTCATTTAAAAATTCAGAAATAGATTTTTTTATAGTCTGTGAGAATTTATCTTTTATTTTTTGTGTTTTTATACCATCATAAACTTCATTTAAAATAAAAGTAGTAAAAGCATCACTAGGTTCTTCAAATTCTGATTTTAGTAATTTTTTTATAGAGTTTGAATATTTTAATTCTTCTGCACTACTTAAAATAGTATCAATATCAAAAGAAGCTCTAAAGAATTTTTTTAGTTCAGAAATTTCATTATCTTTTATGTTTAAAAGATTAATTTCTAAAAAGGGTTTACTATCCATAATATTTGGTTGCTCTAAATCTGTATAAAATTTATAAATGATTCCATTAGTTAATATTCCTATTTTAGCTTCAGTAACATTAAAATATCTCATTAGTTGTTTATCAGCTTTATCTAAAGGATTATTACAATCTTTAGCTTCTACAAGAATTCTAGGAATATCATCAATTAAAATAGCATAATCAACTTTTTCCCCCTTAGCATCAGCAACATCTGCTGTAAACTCCGCATGGAATTCAAAAGGATTTCTAGTGTCGTATCCTAACAAGTCAAAAAATGGTAAAATAAATGCAGTTTTAGTCATTTCTTCATTAACAACTCTATCTTTGTACTTTTCTATCTTTTTAGATAACTCCATAATATTGTCTTTAAAATCCATATAAATCATCTCCCTTTTTTATTTTAATAATTAGTTTTTAATATTATTAAATCTTTAAAAATTTTCTCTCCTAAACCACATTCATTATACTCATATCCCCAAAAGTTCATTTCATCATCTAAAAGTAATTCGGCTGCAAATTTATTAGCTTCTGTTTCTAATCGTGAAGTTCTTGGTAACAAAGTATATGAACGTAAAAATTGTAAATCATTAGAGCAATGTAATAAAGCATGTCCTAATTCATGAGCCAAAACTATTAACATACTAAATTCATCTAAATTTTGATTAATAACAATAACTTTTTTTCTTAAAATTTTTTCATAATAACCTTTAGCAGCTCCAAGGTCGCTATATATTATTATTATCCCAAGATACTCGCAAAGTTTAAAAGGGTCACGAGTTCCCCATTTTCTTATCAAATTTTTAACTCTTCTAGGGATATTTATCATATGATACCCCCTGATTATTTTTTTCTTTTATTTGATAATTTTACAGTAAAAAAAGCATCTTGCAATGAAGCAAATAATTTTTCCTTATCTTCTTCTGAAATATTTTCATCATTAAAAAATAAAGCATTTTGCTCCATAAGTTCTTCATATTGAAGTCTTTCTCTTTTATTTAACTTATTAACTCTCTCATCTTGAGAATGGCGTTCAATATCAACATCGTATCCCATTAACCAAGCTTCATTTACATTTAAGGCTTTAGCTAATTTAAAAATATTATTTTGTCTAGGTAAAATTTTTCCAGAAACATATTGGCTTAAAGCAGATTTTTTTATACCAGTTAGATTAATTAAATCTACTTGTTTCATATTTCGTAAATCCATAGCTTCTTGCAACCTTTCTGCACAAGTTTTTTTCTTCATACTAATTTCACCACCTTTTAATATAATTATATTGTATAGTTTATTAAAAATCAACTATTTTTTATAAAAAGTTTAGTTTAATTGAAAAAAGTGTTGACAATAAAAATTAAAAGTGCTATCATAAAAATACGAAGTTTAGTAAAACTAAACTAGAAAGGAGGAAAATGAGATGCAATATGATTATTCTAAGCTTAAAGGTAGAATAAAAGAAAAATGTGGTAATCAAAATCAGTTCCAAGAAAAAATGGGATTATCACATACTTCTATAAATAAAAAATTGAATAATAAAGTTCAATTTACTCAAGAGGATATAGAAAAAGCAATTGAAATCTTGGAACTGGATAAAAAAGATATACCATTATATTTTTTTACAATAAAAGTTTAGTTTAAATAAACAAAAAAGGAGTTGAGAACATTGGAAAATTTAATAAAGATTGAAGAAAGAAACGGAGAACAGCTAGTAAGTGGAAGAGATCTACATGAGTTCTTAGAAATTGGAACACAATTTTCAAAATGGTTTGACAGAATGTGTGAATATGGATTTTCTGAAACAAAGGATTATATAGCTATTAGTCAAAAAAGACTAACAGCTCAAGGCAATGAAACTACCTATACAGATTATTTAATGAAAATCTCAATGGCTAAGGAATTATCAATGCTCCAAAGAAATGAGAGAGGGAAACAAGCTAGAGAGTACTTTATTAAATGTGAGGAGGCTTGGAACAGTGAGGATATGGTTTTAGCAAGAGCCTTACAGATCCAAAATAAAAAGATCCTTAGTTATAAGGAACACATTGAAGTCTTAGAAAATAAAAATCAAAGAAGATGCTCCAAGAGTATCATTTGCTGAAACTATTGAAAAAGCTAGTGACTGTATATTGGTTAGAGAGTTTTCAAAGATAATAGCTAATGAGGGAATACATCTAGGAGAGAAAAGCCTGTACAAATGGTTCAGAGAAAAGGGATTTATTTTTAAGAATTCAACGGAACCAATGCAGTCAGCAGTGCAAAGAGGATTGTTTAAAGTGTCTGAGAGAGTAATTAAAGCAGTTACAGGAGACATAGTGAGAAGTACAACTAAAATTACTGGAAAAGGTCAAATATACTTTCTAGGGCTTTTAAAGAAAGAGTTTTTATAAGGAGGAACAATGGTAACTAATTCTAAGCAATTACAAGAGTTAATTAAAAAGTACGGGTTAAATGCTAACCTGAATGAAGTGTTAAATAAGGAGAAAGGAGATAGCTATGACATTAAAAGAAATTAAGGAGGACAAGATGGAATACAAATATAGTTTAATTGTGAGTCAATGCTATCATCAGCATCATCAATTTATAGTAAAGATGGTACCAGACTTTTTAGAAAGAGCTAAAAAGATGTTAGCAGAATTAAAAGAGTATAAAGGAAGTAAAAATACTACTTACTTAGGAGATTTAGAGTGGTATAAAGATGAAGAAGTTCACAAAAGATATAACTACAATGGAGATGAAGGAGATGTGTATATCATCAACTCTAAAACAATTTTATCTCTTATAAAGGATTTTAAAAGATTTAATAGACAAGAAGTAGAAGGAGTTAAATTTTCTTCAGGCAGAGAAGTTTGGGAACATCTTTATGAGAAACATGACTATGAGAAAGTTGAAAGTATAGTGAAAAAATACTTTGAAATTCTTTAAGGAGGAGCAATGAACGAATATAAAAGACAAGAGTTGTTAGATCTAATTGAAGAGTTATATGAAGATGAGAGAATCAATCTTACAGCATATAACAAATTAAGATGGGCAATAGAAGAAGATTAGGAGGGAGCTGTGAGAAGAGAAGATTTTAAACAGATTCTACCAATCCACTTAGAAAACTGTGAAAAAATTCTAGCAGTTAAAGGCAAATGCTGGAAAGCAAGTGTTAGATGTAAAGAATGTCCATTTTCTCAAACTAACAATGCAAAAACTGGTAATGGATGCTGGGCTAGTTATTCAAGTGTATTAGCTAAACACTATGATAGTGAAGATAAAAGCTTAATAGCTAGTTGTGAGGAGTTTTTAAAACTGTTTGGAGGTGAAAATAATGGGTAGAGGTAAAAGTGCAGCAAAAAAGAAAGCTAAAAGAATCAGAGAAAAAAATGAGGCAAACTTACAAAAGATAAGAGAGCTAGGAGAACTTAAAACTTGGAAAACTAATATTATTACTACTAAGAGAGCTCCAAGATATGTAGGGTGATAGTGGTGGGAAGAGGTTTTAAAATTGACTCTAAGGGTAAATATGCAGAAGCTTTAAATTTTTTATTCAGTCTTTCAATGCCTGAAAAAGCTTTAAGAGAAGCTCCATTATGGGAACTAAAGTTCATAATTGAAAGAGGTAAAGAAATTGGAGTTAAAAATATAGAGGAGTTTGTATTCTATATCAGAAGAGGAGGCAAATATGAGAGCAACTATTATTGGAGTAGAAGAAGCAAGCGAGCTGATAGGGATCAATAAAGAATCTCTAAAAGAGATGCTAACAAAGGTTCATAAAGGTGGAACTGAAAACAGATGGCTTGGGGATGTGTCACTATGTATTATAGGAGAAAAAAGAAATACATATTACATCTTTGAGGAAGCTTTAATAGACCATTTGAAAATAAAAAAAGTACCTGCTGAAACCCTCATTTCAACAAGTACAACAAAATAAAAACATCCTACTGGGATTATAACACACTGGAGGTTATAAGACAATGAAAAAGTTTATTAAAAGAAACATAAAAGAGATTTATGTATTCTCAATACTAATCACTATTTTTTCAGTGCAAGCAGCATATGAAGTGAGAGGATACCTAGCATTTGGTGGAGAGGTCCTTATACCTCTTCTACCAATAATGCTTCATATTTGGAGTAGTGATAATGTATGAGAAAGTTAAAAGGTAAAAAGAAAGAAGTAGATTTATTGCAGAAGATGGAAGAGATGTATCAGGATTCAATTAAAGAATTAGAGAGATTACTTGATGATCCTGTGGCATTTAAAACTTTTATGTATTTCTTCCAAAAAGAAGAGACTGAAGCAGCTATAGAAACTTCAAATGTTTTAAAGAAACTACTAGCTAATTCATTTACTAAGAATAGAACTTTAAAACTTCAAAGAGATTTAATGATAAAAAATGAAGCTTTGAATTTAGTTAAAAAGTTTTCTAAACAACTAAGACCTACAAGAAATTTATTAGTTTTTACAGCTTTATTTGAGTTGAATGAGCTTTTATGTAGCTATACTCAATATTCAAATAGATTTCTAAAAGCTTTAGAGACCACTGACAAAAAATATGGTTTACCAGAGTTCAAAGAAATGTTAGCAAATGCTACTGGAACTTTAATAATAAAGGATATAGAAGATTATTTAGGATATGAACCAGTTTTTTCAGGAGATATTCAAAGAAAGTTTTTAGATGTTTTAAACTGGCTTCCTAAGAGTATTGTGAGATTAATTAAATATAATCCTGATTTTTTTATACCTTCAGAGCTAGAACAAGTGATGGAACATAGTTATGTTTTAACTGGTGATATAGTGAAACAACACTTTGTTTTCAGTCAAGAGATTTTAAATTCTTATGGAAAGGATTGTGAACTCTTTTACTCTATGGTGACTAGAATGGCAGTTGCAAGCTCATCATTAGATGAGTTGGAGAAAATAAATAAGAGTATAAGCAGGAAATATAAAGATGATATAAGGCACTTAAAATGCACTATCACAAGATTAAAAAATATATTTTCTATACTCTTCCAATTGATTGAGTATGGAGAGTATGAGGAGGATAATCAATGGAAAAGATAGCTCAATTATTAATAGATGCAGTTGAAGAGCTAGGAATAGAAAGAAGATGTGTCAACAAAGATGAAACTTGGGAAGAAGCTAAAGAAGATATTTTAAAAGAGGCTAAGAAAGGGATTTGGAACTATCAACTTTGGCTTAGACTTGAGTGGATAACATGGGAAATTAAACATTTAACAAATGATTATTAAGGAGGAGAAAATGGAATTGACATTATATGGAATTACAAAAGAGATTCAAGTATTGGAAGAACTTTGGGAAATGGCAATAGATGAAGAAACAGGAGAAATAAAAGATTCTAATGTTTTGGAGGAATTACAATCAGATATTGAGGTCATACTTCAAGAAAAGTCAGCTAGTTTAGTTAAGTATTGTAAAGCTAGAGATTGCTTTATTGATAATGTGGATCAAGAGATAAAAAAGCTACAAGCATTAAAAAAAGCAGCAACTAACAAGCAAGATAATTTTAAAAAATATATAAAGATGTGTATGGAAAAAATAGGAGTAAAAAATATAGAAACTCCAAATGGAACTTTATCATTGAGAAATTCAGAGTCTATTTCAATAGATGATGAGAAACTTATACCAGCTGAATTTACAACAATAGTTCAAGATGTGAAGATCTCTAAGACAGACATCAAAAAAGCAATAAAAGCTGGAAAAGAAGTTCCTGGAGCAACTTTAATGCAAAATGTAAATCTACAAATTAAATAGGAGGATAAACAGATGAAGATATTGTTTATAGATACAGAGACTGGAGGAGTCAATCCTAAAGAATCTGCTTTGATTCAACTTTCAGGAATAGTGAGAGTTGATAAAAAGGATGTTGAGGAATTTAACTTCTATATAAAACCTTTCCAAGGCAGTGAAGTTAATCCCAAAGCTTTGGAAGTTCAAGGTAGAAGTTTAAAAGATTTAGAAGATGAAAAATACAAATCAGAGGCTGAAACTTACTTTTACTTCAAAAAAATACTAGATAAGTATGTAAATAAGTATGATAAAGAGGATAAATTTATAGTTGCTGGGTATAATGTGAAGTTTGATATAGATATGCTACAAGCTTTCTTCAAAAGACAAAATGACAACTACCTATTTAGCTATATCAGTTCATCACCAATAGATCCTCTACCCTGCATAGGAATGTTACAGCTATGCGGACTACTTCCTGTGCTAGAAAATAATAAACTTGAAACTTGGTGTAAGCACTTTGGAATTGAGTTTAAAGCACATGATAGCTTAGAAGATATAAAAGCTACTAAGGAACTTATATTTAAGATTGCTAAATTGATAAGGAAGTGATGTGATGGCAACTCTAATAATGATTTTAGGAGAGAGTGGAACAGGTAAATCTACTAGTATAGAGAACTTGGATTCTCAAGAAACTTTTATCATTCAAGTAGTAGATAAACCTTTACCATTCAGAGGATTTAAAAGTAAATATCCTTTAAGAAATAAGGAAAATCCTGCTGGAAATAGATTTATAAGTGATAGAGCTGATAAAATTATAAGAATTTTAGATACTCTAAATAAGGAACAAAAGATAAAAAATGTAATAATTGATGATAGTCAATACATCATGGCTAATGAGTTCATGAGGAGAGCTAAAGAAAAAGGTTATGAAAAATTTACAGAGATAGGACAGAACTTTTATGCTCTGATAGATAAAGCAAATGAGATGAGGGAAGATATGAATATTATTTTCTTGCATCATAAAGAGATATCGGAGGCAGGAATAAGCAAGGCTAAAACTATTGGTAAGTTGCTAGATGATAAAGTTGGAATTGAAGGAAGATTTTCAATAGTTTTAACTACTGAAATTGAAGATGGAAATTATTACTTCAGAACTCAAAATAATGGTTCTGATACTTGTAAGAGCCCCAAAGGTATGTTTGCTGATCTAAGAATACCTAATGACTTAGATTTTGTTATAAAGAAAATAGATGAATATTTTAATTAAAAGGAGAGATGTAAAATGGCATTATGGAATAATAACCAAGAAGATTTAACAACTAAGACTGGTACTGGAGAAAAAATTGAAGTAAGTGGAGTTTATGAACTTGAAATTAAAGAGGCTTATTTAACTAACTCTAAAACTTCTAAGGCTGTAGGAATAACTTTAAACTTTGATGGAGATGCTGGATATGCTAGAACAACTTTATGGCACATTAAAGGAGATGGAACAGTTAATAAATTTGCTGAGAAATATCTAAATAGAATGTTATACCTTTTAAAAACTAAAGTAGAGAACTTAAAAACTGAAGTTAAAAAAGTAAAATTATTTTCAGAAGAAGAGGTTGACAGAACTTTTATTACTAACATTCCTGTAAAAAAATTAGGAGTAATATTAGAAGTTAAAAAGGATCAAGAGAACACTAACTATGAGATAAAAGACTTCTATGATATTGAAACTGGTAAAACTACTGATGAAATAATGAACAAAACTGAGGCTATAACTGTACAATTCTTTAAAGATAAATTTGAAAAGGCAGCTCCAAAGAAAGGATATCCATTACCTTATGAAACTACTAAAAATATCGTAACTAAAGTTGAGGATGAAGAAGAGTTCCCATTCTAAGCTATTAAGGAGAAATGGCAATGAGCAAGTATGATAAATTTAAAAAGTATGGGGATGAGATAAGGTTTCACTACTGCCCCATATGTGGAAAAGAGAAAGAAAATCCAGATTTCAGTGTGAATTTGAAAACTGGACAATATTATTGCCATTCAACTGGACAAGGTGGAAACATTAAAGAGATTGAAGATTTTGATTTTAAACTTCCTGACATCAAAAAAGTTAAAACTACTGCTGAAAGGCAAACATTTACCTTTGATGATTTGATGAAGAAAAGAGCTAGTTATCACTTAGGTGATGACTGGCTCAATTACTTAAAAGGGAGAGGAATATCAGAAAAAGGATTAAATCGATTGTGTCGCCTTGGAAAAGAAAATATGATGATGATACCAATCACAGATGGTAAGAATGTTGTTGCTATAAAATATAGAACTTTAGATAAAAAATGTAAGTCAGAGAGAGGGAGTAGGACTGATTACTTCCTAAATTGGCAAAATGTAAAAGATAAATCTTATTTGATTATAGTTGAGGGAGAAATAGATCTCCTTAGTGCAATAGAAGTTGGGTTTGATAATGTTGTTAGTGTACCATTTGGAGCACAGAACATCAAGTGCATAGAAACCCAAAAAGATTGGATAATAAGTTTTGAAAAGATAATCATTGCAGTTGATAATGATGATCCTGGAAAAAAATGTAAGGAAGAGATAATAAAAGAATTATATTCTATAAAAGATAGACTTTACTCTGTTAATTATGGAGAGTTTAAAGACTTCAATGAGGTTTTAACTGGTGGTGGAACTGAAACCCTTAAAAACATCATTCTAGGGGCTGAGAAGATAGTTTTAAACCCTGCCTTTGCTCCTTCATTCTTTGGAGAAAAGGGAAAGTTTTTATTTGATGTCTTTGCAAACTTTTTAAAAGAAAAATTTAACATCATAAAAATAGATAATGAACTTCATTGCTATATAGATGGAATTTATTCTAAAGGAAAAAGCTTAGAAAAGAATATGATTGAGCTTATTCCAAACTTGAAGGATACACATAGAAAAGAGGTATTGAAGTATTTAGATCTTATTTGTGAATCAAAGGAAAAGAACAACGATGGATTGATTGCTTTTAAAAATGGAATCTACAATATTTTTACTGATGAACTTACAGATTTTAGTCCAGATTATGTAGTGACTAATAAAGTTCCTTGGAGATATAAAAAAGAAACTTACTCAAAACTAATGGATCAAACTCTTAATAAATTTGCTTGTGATGATAAAGGAATTAGAAAGTTGATAGATGAGGTTGTAGGGTATACCCTTTTCTCCAAAAATGAGCTTGGAAAATCTTTTATTATAACTGGAGATAAGGCAAATGGAAAGAGTACATTTTTAAAAATACTGATATATATGCTAGGAAAAGAGAATTGTAGTGCTTTGAGCTTAGATGATGTTGTTAATTCAAGATTTAGAATATACCAAGTAGCAGGTAAATTGTTAAATGTTGGAGATGACATAGGTAATGGATATATTCCTGAGGCTGAAACATTGAGAAAATTAATTACTGGAGATATTGTTACTGCTGAACAAAAAGGGAAGGATCCTATTGAGTTTAATTGTTATGCCAAGTTTATTTTTAGTGCTAATGATATTCCAAGAATCAAAGACCCTACTGGAGCAACTGCTAGAAGAATTATAGTTATACCTTTTAAAAATAAGTTTGATAGAACAAAAGAAAATTATGATCCTTATTTTTTAGACAAGGTTAAAACTGAGGAATGTATGGAATATTTAATCAGTATTGGGATTGTAGGCTTAAAAAGAATTTTAGAAAATAAAGGTTTTAGTGAGACTGAAGAAACTAAAGTTTTATTGGAAGAGTTTAATAGAAATAATAACCCAATTTTAGAGTATATTGACTTTTTAGAGAATGAAATAGACTCTCCTATAAACTTAGATTATTTAATTTCTACTTATTCTTGTATGAAGATTTTAAATGGAGTCTATGATTTTCCTAATAAAGATAGACTAATAGGTTTTAATGAATGGGCAGTTGATAATGGGCATCAGAAAACTTCTATTAAAAAGTTTAAAGATGCTATGTGTGCTCAATACAATCTTGAGACTAAAAGAATCAATAAAGAATTAACAAAGGAAACTTATTTTTTAAGAAAGAACTATTAATTGTATATATTCTTGAGGTATATATCACATAAATGATAGAAAAATTTTTTTGAAAAATTTGGACAAGTTTTAGTTTAAAATGCCAAGTTTTGACAAGATAATTTTAAAAACCTGTCCATTGTAAATATGCTTTATTTAATGTTTTAATTGGTTATTGGACAGGTTGACAACTTTTTTTACTTATCTATTAGAAAAGTAGATAAAAATATAAAATATATAAAATAGGGTATATAAAAAGAAATATATAGTAGAGGAGTATGTCAAAAAAAACCTGTCCTCTTGTCCAAGGTATAATTTTTAAAAGGATTTTAGATAGTTTTGCTATGGTGAAAAGTTGTCTTGTAGGTGTCACAAAACTTGTCCATTTTTTTAAAAGTTGTCCTTATAGAAGAAGGTAGTTTATGAGAGAAGATTTAAAACTTAAAAGAGGAGCTACTTTTATTGAATTTTACTATACAGGATTGATGATAGAAGATTCAAAGGAATTAGTAGCTTATATCAAACAAAATAGATGGTACTTTGATAGAATGAGATCTGACATTCAAGAACAATTTAGGCAAAAGTATAGAAATTTGAAGAGAATGGAGGAGAAAAGGAATGGGGAAGAAGATAGATCCTAATGAATATGTAGGGTTGGAGTTCACCAATAAGATTGGAGAAAGATTTAAAATTCTCCAATATCAATTCAAGGATAAAAATAATTACTGCTTTGATATTGAATTTCTAGGAACTCACAATATTCAACTAGCTACATTAAATCAGATCAGGAATCAAACTTGTGTTGACTTAGTTGAAAGAAAAAAGGTTAAAAGGTTAAAGGTAGAACTGCAACCTAAGAGAGAGAACCAAGTTAGTGAGTAAAGCAAAAAATACTTGTGTGATTCCTAGCAATTTAAAAGATAAAAATGTATTGTCTATAGATTTATCTACTACATCCACTGGAATTGCTTATAGCAAGGCTGGGATTATTGTAAGATGGAAAACTATTAAATCTCCTTATACCGATTTTAGAGAAAGAGGATTTGAAATAGTAAAGGAACTGGTGGAGATCCTGGAAAAAGGTATGGTTGATGTAGTGATATTGGAAGATGTTTATTTAGGACTTAATTCAAGGACATTAAGTATATTAAGTGAAATTAGAGGAATGCTAACATTTCATATAAAAAGGCTAGGGATTGATCTGTTGTTAGTTCCTGCTGTGCTTTGGAAGAATAGATTTGAAGGTGTGCCACTTCATAGGAAAGAGCAAAAAGAATTTATGATGAAAAAGTTTTTTGAATTTACAGGAGTTGAAGCTGACAGTGATGATAGTGCTGATGCTTATATGATGTTGAAGGCATGTTTGGAGGGAAAATGATTGATAATGTTAAGAGTCCAAAGCATTACAAGTTAGATGGTTTAGATATAGAGTCAATAGATGTTATAAAAGCTATTTTAGGTAAAGAAGGCTTTAAAGCTTTTTGCCATGGAAATGCCTTGAAGTACTTAACTAGGGCTAATAAAAAGAATGGTGTAGAGGATTTTGAAAAGGCTAAGGTATACATTGAGTGGTATATTAAGGAAAATAAGGTGATTGACTAATGGCATATGTAATACAATTCAATGAACAGCATAAGTGGGCTGGACACTTTGGATATATTGTTGAAAATAAGAGTAATGGAAGATTTTTAATAAATGTTAGCTTTATAAAAAATGATAAAGTGGAAAATGCTTATATATTTGCAAATTCATGGGAGTTTGACATAATTGGTGAAACTACTTTGATTACTGCAAGAGATGCAGAGGAGAAAGAATAATGGTTAAAAATTGTAGTACTTGCTTAAATTTGCAATTTGGAACAGAGGAAAATAATCAACAAAATAAATTTGTTTTAAAATGTAAGTTTGGTAAAATGTTAAATCCTTTTCTACATTTTTATAATTGTGAAGATTATAAAAGAAAACCTTTTAGAACTTATGATGGTATTGAAACTTTGTTTTCACTAAAATCTAAATTTTATAAATCAGTTCCAAAAGAAAATGATCATTGTCATGGGGGAAAGTGTGCTTTTTATGATAAAAATTGTTATGGGTATTGTCTTAGCCCTTGTGTTAGATTATTTAGAAAAGATGGTAAAAATGTTTATTTTGTAGAAGTTAAAGTTAAAAGAAAAGATAGTAAAAAACTTGAAATGTCAACAGATGGAAACGAATGGTTTTTATATGATAGAGAAAAAGATGAGTATTATGAGTTAAATGATCCTGAACTAGAAATAACAGAGGTGCTAGATGAATAAGAAACTTTACTTAAAAAAAGGATATAAAATAAGATTAGAAATAGACAGTAAAAAAGCTGTTTTAGATGATATGAGAGCAACATTAGATGGGTTAAAAGCTATTAGAATATCTGAAAAAGTTCAAGGTGGACCTCTACCAAGTGATGAAAATATGGTAAATAGAATAAATAAAGTTATTGAAGAAGAAAAAAAGTTAGAGAATCTTTATGATTTTATGTCTGATTTATCAAAAGAGATAGATAAAATTGAAGATGTAGTAGAAAGAGCATTGTTAAGATATAGATATTTTTTAGGACTGACTTGGGAAGAAATAGCTGAAAAATTAGGCTATTCAATAGCCCAAGTCTATAGACTACACATTAAAGCTTGTAAAAATTTTAATAAAATAAATGATAGTAAGTGATAGTAAATGATATTGTATGATAGTTTTAAAAGTGATATAGTATAAAATATAGAAATGATATCTACAAGGGGCAGACTTTGAGCTGTTCCTTTTTTATTTTTTGGAGGTGAAGTAGCATGCTAAATGCAAGGCAAAAGGCTTTCTGTGAATACTATGTGGCATCTGGTAATGCTACTGAATCTGCTAGAAGGGCTGGATATAGTGAAAATTATGCAACTAATAGAATCCATGAATTAATGAAAAATGTTGGTATTTGTGGGTATATTGAAGAGCTAAACAATAAAATTAAAAGTGAAAGAATAGCAGATATGACAGAAGTGAAAGAGTTTTGGACTAAAACACTAAGGAATGACAAGGTTAAAATGCAAGATAGATTAAAAGCATCTGAATACTTAGCAAAAACAAATGGAGCTTTCTTGGAGAAGTTAGAAGTAAAAGGAAATATTCCAGTTGTGATCAGTGGAGAGGATCAACTTGAAGAGTAAAGTTTTAAATATATTTCTTCCTGAAATCATAGGAAAGGGCTATAAAAAGTTTTGGGAGTTCAAAGGAAGATATAAAGTTGTAAAAGGATCAAGAGCTTCTAAAAAGTCTAAAACTACAGCTCTTTGGATAATCTATAACATGATGAAGTATAAAAATGCTAATACTCTTGTTGTGAGAAAAGTATTTAGAACTTTAAAAGATAGCTGCTATTCTGATTTGATTTGGGCAATAAATAGATTAAAAGTTGCTGATTACTGGGAGAAAAAAGAAAGTCCTTTGGAGTTAACTTATACTCCAACAGGTCAAAAAATCCTTTTCAGAGGGTTTGATGATCCTATGAAAATCACTTCAATATCAGTTTCAGTTGGGACATTGTGTTGGTGCTGGGTAGAAGAGGCATATGAGATAACAGATGAAGCTCATTTTAATATGCTAGATGAGTCTATTAGAGGAGTTGTTGAAAAACCTCTATTTAAACAGATTATAATCTCTTTTAACCCTTGGAATGAAAGGCACTGGCTGAAAAGCAGGTTCTTTGATAGAAAGTCAGATGAGATTTTAGCATTAACAACTAATTATTTGTGTAACGAATGGCTAGATGATAGTGATAAAAGATTATTTGAAGATATGAAGATAAATAATCCTAGGCGTTACCAAGTAGCAGGATTAGGGAACTGGGGAATAGTTGAAGGATTAGTATATGAGAACTGGCATGAACTAGAATTTGACTGGAGAGAGATTTTAGATAAAAGAAAAAAAGTAAAAGCAGTATTTGGATTAGACTTTGGTTATACCAATGATCCAGCTGCTTTTTTTTGTGGGCTTTTAGATTTGGAGCAAAAAGAAATATATGTATTTGATGAGTTCTATAAAAAAGGAATGCAAAATACAGCTATTTACTCTGAAATTTATAAAATGGGGTTCTCCAAAGAAGTTGTAGTTTGTGATAGTGCAGAGCAAAAGAGTGTGGATCAGTTAAGAAGTTTGGGACTTCTAAGAGCTAAAGGTGCCAGAAAAGGAAAAGATAGTATCAATAATGGAATTCAGTTTATACAAGATTTTAAAATATACATACATCCAAGGTGTAGTAATTTTTTAACAGAGATTAGTAACTACTCATGGGATAAAGATAAGTTTGGAAAAGCTATCAATAAACCTGTAGATGACTTCAATCACTTAATGGATGCTATGAGATATGCACTTGAAGATTATATAGGACAGAACAGACTTGTTACTTTAAATAAAAAAATTTTAGGTATTAGATAGGAGGTGTGATGTGGATCTAAGAGATTATCATAGTAGATTTGAAGATTATAGACATAATGAACTAGCAAGACTTCAAATGCTATTTGATTATTATAATAGTAATCATGCTATTTTAAGAAAAAGAAATAGAACTGTAAATAAGGCAGATGCTAAAGTTGTTTCAGGATATGCAAGTTATATCTCAACTATAGCAACTGCTTATTTTTTAGGGAAACCTATCAGCTATAAAGCAGATGCAGATACACAAGATTATGATAGATTAAGTGAATATCTAGCTACTGAAGAGGAGCAAAAGAATAACTTTGAACTTGCTCTTAATGCTTCAATTTTTGGGAAAGCTTATGAACTGCTATATATTAACAATGCTCAAGAATTAAAATCTAAATGCTTGGATACTAGAGATGTGTTTGTGATTAAAGATAACACTATTGATAGAAACATTGTAGGAGCTGTTAGATTTGGAATTAATCATATTGAAACTAATAAGATAGAAGTTACTTTAGAGGTCTATGATGAGAAAAGGGTATCTACATATCAATATACAGTAACTAGCAATTATGAAGCAAAAGATTTAACTAATGCTAAAAACTTAGTAAGTGAAAGACTCCACGGATTTAATGGAGTTCCAATTATTGAATTTTCTAACAATAAAAATCAAAAAGGTGACTTTGAAAATGTAATTACTTATATTGATGCTTATGATACAGCAGTTTCTACATCAGTAGATGACCTTACAGACTTTTCAGATGCTTATTTAGTATTAAAAAATCTTGGTGGAACTAATCCTGATGATATTCAAAGATTAAAAGATGATAAAGTTTTTATGGTTCAAGGTGATGGAGATGCTAAATGGCTGATAAAAGATGTTAATGATACATATTCACAAAATGTTAAAGATAGAATAAATGATGATATTCATAAGTTTAGCTTTACTCCAGACATGGGAGATGAGAAGTTCAGTGGTAATACTTCAGGAGTTGCTCTTGAATTTAAGTTACTTCCACTTGAGCAGCTAGGATCTCAAAAAGAGATGTATTTTAAAGATGCTATCAATAAGAGATTGCAACTTATAATTGACTATTTAGGATTAAAGATTAAACCTACTGACATTCAAAAAGTATTCACTAGAAACCTGCCTCGTAACTTAAAAGAGATCTCAGAGATTATGAAAAACTTAAAAGGG
>ERZ791610.660-NODE-660-length-20237-cov-3.340799_pt1 | contig 20237 bp, 20 predicted proteins | sample MGYA00510061_ERZ791610 | MGnify/ENA primary metagenome ERZ791610 (study PRJEB30046, sample SAMN00791922) | human gut metagenome | study: EMG produced TPA metagenomics assembly of the A metagenome-wide association study of gut microbiota in type 2... | reverse complement strand
TACAAGGCTCACATTTCTGAAAACTCGTCAGCTTTTTTTGTGTTTTTCCAATTAATTTTTGTTTCGCTTTTGTTTTCAGAGTATTAAATAAGTTGGTTCAGTATTCCGTTCAACATTTTTTGCTGCCCATGCTTAGGTACACTGGAATCTTTATTTCTCTTCTCCTGCGCTTTTCAACTTTTATAAGGCTCACATTTCTGAAAACTCGTCAGCTTTTTTCATGTTTTTTCAATTAAATTTGTTTTCAAATTTATTTTCAGAGCACTACGCGAATTAATTTTGTTTCTCATTCAATATTTTTACATTTATAAGCTGTATCTCTTAACAGGCTCACAATCGTAAATTATCGAAAGAATTTTCCATATTTCTATATAAGATTTTCTGCTCCGTTCCTTTTCTTTCAGTGAATTTTCCAAAATTTTTTGTCTGCAAGACCCCATTGACATATTTATAGCGAACACAAAAGAAATGGATTCTGGAATCAAGGGCACTGAATTGACCAGCGTTCGATTACTATACCGTTCGCTGAAAGACACAAGCATTTTTATGATTCTGAAATTGAATTCGTTCAAAACTTTCGGTTTTCGATTTTTGATCATCTTGAACTAGTGCAAATGATGTTTACTCCAATGCCAGTTCCTTTCTTCGGTAGTTCAAGTGCGTAAAGCACATATTTCTTATGACTTAAAGAAAGGACTCACTGTAATCAGTGACATGGATTGACATTATGGATAACATTGAAAAATGCAAATCACTGCTCGAAAAGCTTCGGGCAACAGAAACTTTGGAATCGCGCATGAAAATTCTGCAAGAACTCTCAAATGAGGAGCAGTTCGAACTGGACAAGTACCTCTGTTATGGCGAGAGAACAGTTGAGGGAACGGTGTGCTTTCCTTACCGAAATGGAAAGTACTTTAATCAGAAACCAACTGAGAAAGCTCCGTGGATTAAAAACAGATTCAGAGATCTCGATAATCTCTCTATCGAATCAGTTCAAAAGTATGATAATTACCGAACTCTTAATATTTTGAATCCGGGTAGCACCGAGCGTCGAAAAGAATATTTTCACTATATTAATGAAATGTATATTGATCTCGACTCCGTTCACAAGGACGGCATTCCAGAGTTGGAGCAGACGCGGCTTCTCAAGTTGTTATACGACTTCCTTTTGACCGCCTTCGACAGCGGTGATCTCCCACGACCGACTTCCTTCTTATTTAGTGGACGTGGATTTGCCCTGCACTATGTGCTCAAAGAACCGATCCCTGTTGATTCTGAAGAAGCGATCAGTTTTGCTGCTTTGTACCAGTGCACATTCGACAAATTGGAGCACCTGCTTGAAACCGGTGCAAGTGAAGCCGGTACAGATGTTGACCGAGTCGTTCATGGAATCAGTCGTATGGGACGAGTAGCTGGCACTTTGAACAGTAAAGCTAAGCGATTCTCACGATTTGTAGACATTACCGGTCACTATTTCACAATGGATGAGTTGGTTGCTGGATTGGTTGATGATCCGGAAGACTTTGAAATCCGAAAAGCACTGAAACGCTCAGAAAAAGGCATCACGAAAGCAGCGATGGTTAAATACTATGCAAAATTAGAAGCAAAAGCATTAAAGGGTCAGAAGCTTTCAGAAAAAACACTTGCAAAGATTACCGAAGCCAAAAATAAAGAAAGCAACTATGAAGCGTCCGCTGATGCATTAAGTGACCAGCAGTTATCACAGTGGTGCCATATCGCGTTATATGGATTGTGGCATCTGGATCAGTTTCTTTTATTACGAAAGAGGGTTGACGGCAGTGGCAGATATAAATACGGATTGATTTATTATAACCTCGCACGGACACTGTATGACCCAGACCAGGCTGAATATTTGCTTCGGCGAAACGTTGAAAAAATGGAGGAACCCCTTGATGAAAATGCCATTGAGAGAATCCTTGAAGGAACCGAAGATGTCATTTTAAAAACGTGCTTCCCTCTTCGATATTCCTACGACAAAATCTGTAAAACATTAGACATCGAGCCTGAAATTGCTGAAAAATGCGGTCTAGTATCGGTGAACGCACGCGCGAAGAAAACGGAAGAGAACATTAATGCTGCAGCCGAACGTGATAAAGAAATCATGAAGATGCACAATGAAGGAATAGCCCGAAAGCAGATTGCCGAAACGCTTATGAATGCACACCCTGAATGGAATATCAGTACACGCACTGTTTCGAGGATTCTCGCCAAATATAAAGATTGTGATATTGAGTCAGGACGCACTATATACCGGTCATATAGGAACTCTAAATTATCTGATAATAGCATCAATATTCTCAATAGTCTGAATTGTGTGAATATTTCAGAGTGCCAACATTCAAGTAATGTAGAAATTAAAGATTCAATAAAAGGAGCTCTGGTTGGGCCGAAAGCATCCCGAGAATCGATACTTACCGAGCTGAATTCCGAGAATCCGATTAATGAAAAATTGGATAACGAATTTAAGAAATATATTCTTTCGGTACTGAAGAATAGGGAAAATGTATTTCTTCACGGAATGGGCGGTACCGGAAAAACGTATTTGCTTAAACTGTTTATAGAATACTGTAATCAGGCAAATCGAAACGTAGCAGTCGTAGCCCCTACCGCAGTTGCCGCAACGAATTACGAACAATCGGCTACCATACATAGTTTCTTCCATATTAATACCGGAATTATAGAAGAAACCTCTGTAAACCTCATGCAGATTCACACATTGGAAAACGTAGATGTTCTGATTATTGATGAAATGAGTATGGTCAGATGCGATTTGTTTGACACAGTTTTGTATACGATTGCGGAAGCCGAGCGTCTGTATAAAAAGAAGATTCAACTCGTTCTGTGCGGAGACGTCGGTCAGCTTCCATGTGTTGTCACAGATGATGAAGCAACCTGGCTGGTTCACAAATATGAATCTCTACATTATATGTTCTTTGAGTCAAAGCAATACCAGTCTCTGCTTATAAAACACTTTTTATTAGAAAAGAATCGGAGAACAAATGCTGGGGAATCATTGTATGCGAAAATTATGAGACATATCCATGATGGCGATGCCCGGGTGTTATCTCTACTGGATGACAGAGTTATATCCGAACAGTTGACACCGCCAGAAGGCATCCTCGTTCTTGCAGCGCACAGAGCAACTGTAAACCAGATTAATAATAATACCATCAGTAAACATATGACAGATCCATCCTTTCAGAATATGAATGCAACCGGAGTCTCAGACGCATCCGAAGGGGAATACCCTGTTCCGCTCCAGCTTCCGGTATTCGAAGGAATGAAGATCATGTTCGTTTCCAACAAACCAAAACGAGGCTACGTGAACGGAACCATGGCTGAAATCATATCGATCCAGACGGATAGCATCACGGTATTAACAAACGGTAAACATCTGAATGTTAAGCGAGAACAGTTTGTGTCTGGAATCGACAAAACAAAATCCATCAAGCAGTTTCCGTTTGTTCCAGCATATGCAATCACGATCCACAAATCTCAGGGACTGTCTCTTGATCAGGCACTTATATATCCTGACTGCTTTACTTCTGGAATGTTATATACCGCATTGTCCAGACTCCGCTCTATGGATGGCTTATATCTTGCTTCCTCAATTTCCGAAAAATCTTTGCTTACCTGTTCAGAAGCAATGGAGTATATGCGGCATTTAAACCTCATCACAGCAGAAAATTATGAATCAGAACATAGAATGCACTAAGGACGACGACGATGACGAGTTATAAGCTATCTCCTATCCCTATAATCGAAAACTCAAAAGACAGCATGCGGAGACCTTTTATCGGGTCTCCTGCCTCTGCCTTCCAATATGTTTATTCTATAATCCCCGCCGGATACAGATCCCCATTCGGTAAGCTCGGTGTCTCAGCTTCTGCATTCTCTTTTGTGACCTCTTTCCGCTCACCCGGATTCAGTTTGATTGTACCAACGGACGATTTCGCATACAAAGTGACATCCCCTACATTTTCAAGAAACAGCGGCATCCCTTGTGTATGCTCGGAGTAAAACTCAATATTCTGAAAATGTGGGAAATACCGTAAATCAATCCGTCCGTGATCTGTTTCAACTAAATAACTATCCTGAAACATTCCTACATGCGCATCCCCACTGTATTCACATGGTTTGTCAGAACCTTCTGGAATACAATATAGTGAATGAAAATAATAATGACAAAAGTTTGAAAGCACCAGCAGTACCTTACCCGGTTCGATTGCCGGTCTCAAAGCCTTATCTTTATATTCCGCCTTTATCTTCTTATAATCAGGAATCATATCGGCGTACTGATCCTGCCTCTCCCAGTCACACGAATTCAAAGGACAATGGTATTCCGTGTTCATCGTCAACACTACCAGCTCGCCCTCTCCATTTACATAAGTTTCTCGGATTTTAGACGTGTAAATAAAAATAGAATCCGGCAACCGGGTATGCCCTGTCACGATTCCGTGTGCGAGTGCGTATCTGCCACTTCTCTGTGACAAGTGGTCTTCAATATACCAGTTGTGCAGCATAACTTTTCGATCCTTTGAACTCAGATTCTCAATATAGGATTCCATAATCTGTTGTCCCATCTGCGCATAATCCGTATTCATGAGCGGATTGTTATGAATTCCGACTTCTAAATCTTTTCCATTGTAATTAAACACCAGCTTCGTGACTACGCCATAGTCTAAAACTTTTCCGTGAACACCATACTTTTCGGAATATACTGGTATCTCTTTTTTTAATGCATTCTTATTATCTATCATTTCCTGTTGTTTTTCATCCATAGCAGTATGTCTCCTTTTTTCTGCAGATTACTTTGTCCGTATCTTTTAAGAAATCATTTTTATCCTATCTCAAAATAGGTTTCTCCGTTGCGGAGAAAGCCTCATATTTCATGGCTTTCCGGCACCTATACCCCCCTCTTATCTGGTTTACAATTCGACAACCATTCGATGATCTGACTAAAATAGGTTTTACCGCTGTGGTAAAATCCTTATTTTTCAAGGCTTTGCGGCGCCCAAATCGCTGTAATCCTTACCATTTCTCCCCACGCGCAAGTGCCTCTTCACGGAGTTTTAACATCTCGTTTTTAAACTCTACTGCTTCTTTGTGCATTTGCGTCCTATCCGGCATCGGAGCCGAGTCAAACATATCATTGATTCGTTTTGCTGTTTTTCTCGACATCCATTTTCCATGCCAAGGTCTCACTCTTTTCATACTGCCATCCTCTTTCACATTCTATCCATCCACAATCGGCACCGACAAAAGTACCGCCAATCTATTCCTGTTGTGTTTTTGCCCGAATCAATGCTTCCATACGTTCTTCGAAACTCATTTTCTGAACTGGGATCTTATCATCTGCATCACATCCATTGTTATTTCCCGTCGTTTTAGTGGTTTCGAATGGAATATCTTCCTCTTCATAATCTGTGAAACGATATTCATATTCTTGCAGCGTGATAATCGTCACAACCAACACGTCTCCATTCTCGCCTGACTCCAGTGCTTCACTGTAAGCTTTTAGCACAATATCCCGAATCATGCTCTCTATCAGTCGGCATCCGAATTTCGAGTTTGCCTGATCACACAACTCCTTCATTGCTGGTTCTGCCAACTCAATCTCGCAATTAAAGTCATCCGCAATTTTCTCACAATTCTGCTTGATGATTTCTATAATTGTCTCCTGGTCTAATGAATGATAGTTTTCGATATACGAAAACCGCCCGATCAGCTCATAACAACCGCCTGCCGATATCATGTCTTCTCTGGTGATCGGAGCCGCATGTTCCGCTTCCATAATTTCATCACTACCCTTGGCTCCAAATCCAATCGGCTCCTTGCTCTCGTTTTCTCTCTTTTTTCTGAACTGGTCAAAAGACCCCATCCCAATAAACAGCAGCTTATTCGTGTTGACATATCCCTGCTTGGTTTCCACCAGCGATCCCTCAACCAGCGTAAGCAGATTGTGCTGCACTTCGAGGTGAACATCTCCATGATTAGCGCTGTATGATGGAGTGCAGATCTTGTCGAATTCATCCATAAACACGATTCCAATAGGCTCCAGTCCGCATCCGAGAAACGGCTCCACAATGCTCGACGGCTCCGCTCCTCGATATCCGGTCGCAGTCAGATTACTGACGTCCGAAATGGTGAGCCGAAGTGCTGGGATGTGATTTTTAAAGTAATCCTTAAATGCTCTGTAAGTCTCTGTTTTCCCGCTTCCGGAAGGGGCGGCCAGAATCATATTATTACAGTTGCCGTGGGTCGGCATTTCCATGCCTGTGTCCGGAATGCTGACATTTTTCAGGTAATTATATACGTTTGCGACCACGATAGCTATGTTTTCCTGCCCCATAACTCTGGATCTCATGTACTCTAATAACTCATGATATGGATTGCCTTCGAGCCATTCCTGAATCTGTCTCTTGGTCTGCTGATTAATCAGAACAGCATTTCGTTGTCGGATTTCGTTTTTGATGTTATTATTCTGGTTATTCATTTCTTCTGGTTTCTGTACATTCTGATTTTCTGTCTCTGTCATACTCTTTCATCCTCTCTTCACATGTGTATCGTGTATTCGCAATGATTCAATCCTCACGCTGTTTACACATACAACAAGGCTCAAAATTTCATTTGCTCGTCAGAAATCAGAACATTTTTTACGTATTTCAGTTTATTTTTGTTATATTTATTGCAAATAGTGCTTTCACACTACCATTTTTCACTGCGAGCAAGTGTCTCCTCTCTCTTTTTCAACATGTACTGCTCAAATTCATCTGCCTCTTTTTCGAGAGCCGTTCTGTCTGGAACTACTGCCGAGTCGAGCATCTCTCTCAGTATTTTTGCTTGTTTGCCGAAAACAAAAACAATATTGTGCCTCCGTCGTGCTATTCTCCAAATCATTCTGTTAATCCTCCTTATTATGTATCTTCCTATAATCCTCTTTTGACTTGATAACGAAATCTGTATATAATTCTGTTATCAGACGAGGAGGTGTCTTTATGCCAGAAATCAGATCCATTGATGAATTACACAATCAGTATGATGATATCGCAGCTTATTGTCATAAACATCAGAAACCTGTTTTTATTACAAATGATGAAAAAATTGATCTGGTTGTGATGAGTATTGAAGCTTATCAGAACTTGACCAATCGGCTTGAATTATACGGTCAACTCAAAAATGGTATGGATGATATCGCATCTGACAATACACGATTATTCTCGGAAAGCATGGATCATATTAAAAATCGTCACCGATAATCTATCCGATTCAGATTACTTTCCCAAGACAGGGAATCTGTTTATTCAGGTCCTTTTTATAGATACATCTCCAGCAATGCCATTCGTTCCAAACTCTCCTGCGCCAGATACTTCTCTTTATAATCCTCGTATTTCCTCACGCCATCTTCGACGCCGTTCTCCAGAAACCGTTCTTTAACAGACATTACATAGATTTCCTCAAAGGTTTCAAGACAAAAGGCGCCCAACATAACAGGATTCTCTGGATACGCCTCCTTATATACGCAGCCGCAATCCACGTTAACATCATTTTTATGATAACTAATGAGACCGGGACGAATATTATAAGTTAACGAATCCCCGGCTGCCAGTGCAATCGTAGGCGTGTGCCCGTGCACAACGATCTCATCACTCTTATAATTTCCATACTTTCTAGCATACAAATTAGTATAATACTGCTCTAATTTCGGCACTCCCTCGTCGTATTCGTAGAAAGCGTGCACGATTCTGTAATCCACGGTTTTCCCGGATGCTGTTTCAACTGTCATTTTACGGTTGTATGGCAGATGCGAAAAGAAATCAATATATGGTTTCAATCCATCCGGTGTCAGTTTTCCCATTGCATCCATCCACCTTGAAAAATCATAATAGGTTTCAGGCATTGGTTCCCGACTCGAATAACTACCGGCATTGTCATACCAGTCCATAAACTCCTTATACCACTCAATTGCCATCTGCTCGTGATTTCCTCTGACCGCCCTGTATTTGCCGTCTAATGTGATGTTCTCTAAGCACCACTCCAACACCTTGTCAACGTCCGGTCCTCGGTCAATGAAATCGCCAACGAAGATGATCTGTGCATTCTGATCCTGTGACTCGATTTTATTTAATAATGCCATCATATCCTGATAGCAGCCATGTATATCCCCGATTACATAATGCATCCGTTCTCACCCGCTTTCTGTAAAATACCATTATCGTAATGTCAAACAAAACTGTTTCTTCTTATTTTGAATCCTTTTCCTGAAATGCTTTATTGTTCCGTATTAATTCATTGAACGATACCGGAGTGTAATTGTTAATGCAGGCACCGGCATTTAAGGCACGCTCTCTCGTTTTCATAAACTCATACACCTCATCCCGTGCCCCATGGATGTGCCCGTAAATCAGCCATGATCCATGACGGCTCTTATACCATTCTGCTAATGGATAATGGCACAGGCAGATCTGTTTGTCTTCATCTGTGACATGCTGCATTTTTTCAATGCTCTCAAGGTACTTTGCAGCGTTTTCACAATCCAGTGTCGCCTTGTCATGATTTCCGATGATGAGGTGCTTGTGACCTTTGAGTTGTCTTAAGTACCAGTCCGGTGTCCGTCCCGACCGATAGCAGAAGTCGCCCACGATATACACATCATCATCTGCGGACACTCTTGAATTCCACAGCTGAATCAGGCAGTGATCCATTGTGTCGACATCCGAAAACGGTCGGTGTTCGAACAGTATTACATTTTTGTGTCCAAAGTGCAGATCACTAATATACAAATTCATGGTGCACCTCCCTCAATTTATTCCTCATCGTGTTGTAATCTAAACCTTTGAATCAACTCTTCCTCAAATGCCAGCGATTCCGGTGTCTCCTGTACCGCTCTCTCATACTCAGGCTCAACTGGTTCATAAGGTCTCCCGCTTTCGTCCATGACAAATCTCAGATTCTCACTCTTCGTCATCGTCGTTGCCTTCATACTCAATCAGTTCTTCATAATCGTCTTTGCTTCCTACTCTGCGCAGATAATCTTTTCCGCCATCAACAGCAACCGCACCGCATTTACAGAATTTAAAGTCATGCCTGCTCGTACTCTCAATGATCTCTCCACATTTTTTACACTTGATCCGGTTTCTGATAATCTTTTTCATGATGTTGCCCCTCGCTTTCTATATCTATTGTTAATTATAATTGGATTTCCTATCTGCCGCCACATGAAATTTTGACACCGTTTTTTTCGATATTCTTCAAAATGACACCGTTTCCTTCGATATTTGCAATTTTGTCACCCTCTCAGTCGATAAACGCAATTTTGTCACCGTTTCCTTCGATATTTTAAATTTTGTCACGGTTTCCTTCGATATTTCGAATTTTGTCACCGTTTCCTTCGATAAACGCTCATCTGATTCGATAATTGCACATCTGTTTCGATAAACGCTTATCTGATTCGATAATTGCAGATCCCATTTTGCAGCAACAAAACATAATTTATCCAATTCAGCATCCATTGTGTATTAATGCTCTGATACTGCTTTGTGCATATACCAAGAGCATCCGCAACATCATCCTGAGACAGTGCATTCTCTTTTCGTATCTTTCTCAGACGTTTACCCATATTCTTTTGATATTCCTGGTCTTTATCGTTATCGTTCGACATATTACTCCTTCCATTTCATCCATAATAGAATACTATTTTCTTCTATAGATCAGAACCGAGTAATATGTGGAAGATTTTGGACATATTAGCGTGATTTTTCCCAGATAATACCAGACACCCAACACATATCAGTATTTTTTTATTATTTGTACCAAGGACAGATTATGGGGATATTTTCCTATATTCTGTACCTGTTCTGTATGTTATTACTACCATTCAACGGATAAGGGAAATGAAAACCATTGATGATTATATTCTCTGAATAAATGAGTTCCGATGTGCCGAAGTCCGCACCATTCATCCTGTGACCTTCTTGCTGATCTTTTCGACTAGTATAACACCATTAAAAAACTATCTCTCCTCCATAAACCACATATTGTTGTCCTCATAGAAAAGATGGCTCTCTTTTCCGTCAACAATACAGGTATAACGTATTCCGGCTCCGCCTGCTTTCAGGCTTGCCGCTCTTCTTACATCTGTTACTTTCTGAATCTCATATACATGGCCATCCTTCCAGATAAAGCTCCTTGGTAGAAGCCTTCCGTCATTTGTAAATTCAGCCATGACATTTACATATACCTTGCTGCTTTCCATAATAGTTCAATCTCTCCTGTCTATCCAAAGTACCCATGCGGATGTACCGTATGATCAGACTTTGCATCACACGCTGACAGTATTCTGTCACGGTACATAAGCCCTCTCTGGACACTGTAAAATCCAAATCTTTTGCGGATAATATCAACCGTCTCATCCATTTTCATCTGTTTTTCTCTTGCCTGAGGATCCATGAACATGTCCAGCTGCTCCCAGAAATAATCTGTCACAAGATCCGTTCCACGTATTCCTATGCTCCGTAGTGGCTTTTGAAAGAACTCTGGCCGGCTGCTTTTCAGTTCCTTATCATCCGCCGGTAGTCTGTAGTTGTCTTTGTATAGCCTGTATCCAGCCTCTGCAATCTCTTTAGTGATATTGCTCGCATTCTGTAACCTTACCTGTTTTGAAAAATGGAACAGTTCTTTGTCACGGACACTGATCTCAACAGTCCGGCACCGGAAACCATTCTCCCGGAGTCTTGCCGCTACACTTTCTGCCAGAATGTATAACACAATCTTGACATCTTCATCTGTTTCCATATCCCTGGGCGTTGTTATACTGTTGCCTACGGACTTGACCGGAGCTGATGTGTTTTCCAGCTTTACCGGAGATTCATCATATCCATTAGCAAAAGCCCACAGAATACTTCCCATCTTGCCAAGTTTTCTGACCAGCAGGGTTTCATCAGATTTTGCCAGATCTCCGATAGTCCGGATTCCCATGCTATATAACTTTTTATTCGTTGCATTTCCCACATATAACAGATCAGAAACTGGAAGACACCAGGCTTTTCTCTGAAACTCATCCTCATACATAGTAGTAATGGCATCCGGCTTCTTATAATCAGATCCAAGCTTGGCGAATATCTTGTTGAACGACACACCCACGCTCACCGTAATGCCAAGTTCTTTTTTCATCCTGCTGCTTATTTCCTGTGCAATGTGAAATCCGTCTCCCTTGAGAGTTGCACTGTCTGTCACGTCCAACCAGGACTCATCAATTCCGTATGGTTCCCTCTTATCTGTATAGTCAGCATAAATTTCCTGTGCCATTCTGGAAAATCTGAGATACAGGTCCATCCTTGGGGGAAGAAATGTTATGTCCGGGCATACCTGTTTTGCCTGCCATAATGCCATTCCGGTTTTTACACCATATCTCTTGGCTGTATAATCAGCGGTCAGCACAATTCCATGTCTCGCCTCAGGATCACCTCCTACTACTACAGGCTTTCCCCGAAGCTCCGGATGATGCAGAAGCTCTACTGATGCATAAAAACAGTTACAATCACTATGCAGTATTGTCCGGTTCACTGAATCACCTTCTTTCCTGCTGCCGGATGATATGCCATCCGTCTACATGGCATAATATAATACTTTTTATATTGCTGTTCAATGGTAATTTATTGCATATTATCAATATTATTGATATTTCAATTGCTTTTTAGGGATTCCTGTGCTAAAGTTGATATATCCCGCATAGGGAGATCATACCTGATATGATTACTTAGAAAGGCATAATACTATGAAAGATTTAGGAAAGACCATTGCTAAATACAGAAAAGAACACAAGCTGAACCAGAGCCAGCTTGCAAAAGAACTGGAAAACTATGATATCTATGTAAAGCAGAATTCAATCAGTGCCTGGGAACTTGGCACAGCAACACCAAATGCCAGACAGTTTCTTGCCTTATGTGAAATACTCGAAATTTATGATATCTATACGGATTTTATCGGTCAGAGTCCTCTTAATCCATTCCGGAACCTGAATGAAAATGGAATGAACAAGGTGCTTGAATATATCAGCGATCTGGAAAGTACCGGCAACTATAAACCGGCAGAGATCATTCCTATCCATGTGATCAGGGAAAGAAAAGTATTTTACAATACCGTTTCCGCTGGTACCGGCTCTTTTCTTGATGGTGACGAATATGAGATATTCTCCTCTCCTGACATTCCGGAGGCTGCCACATTTGGCGTATATGTAGATGGTGACAGTATGGAACCTAAATACCATAATAAGGATCTCATCTGGATTGAACAGACAGCATGCCTTGATAATGGCGAAATAGGTATCTTCTATCTTGATGGAAACGCATATGTGAAGAAATTTCAGAATAACAGACTCGGAACCTACCTCATATCACTGAATAAAAAATATGATCCAATCCCGGTTACAGAGAACAGTTCCTTCAAAATATTCGGCCGTGTTCTTTCATAAGTCCTTTTTTTTGGGACACTTAAAACTGTAGGATTATTATAGCGGAACAGACCTGAATAATTCTGAATTTGGAGGTGCATATATATGAATACTGATATGGATATAGACATAAACACTGTGACAGACACAATTACCTGCAGACTTGTTGAAGCCAGGGCAGATCTTGGCATTACCCAGAAAGAACTTGCATCAGCAACCGGCATCAGCCTGAAAACTATTGCCAATATCGAGTCAAAACAGCATATCCCTTCCCTGCTTTATGCCATGAGGATTGCAGACTTTTTCCATAAGCCGGTAACAAGCCTGTTCTGCTATCATCCGGGTATACAGCAGACACCAGCTAAAGGAGATGAGCCGAATGAACAATAAAAAACAGTTGGATTTCCAGACCATCGCTGTTGATTTTGACGGGACCCTGTGTTACAGCAAATGACCGGAGCTTGGTCAACCCAACCATGCACTGATTGAATATCTCCAGGAATGGAAACGCAACGGCAACAAACTCATTCTCTGGACCTGCCGCGCCGGCGAAGCTCTGTCGAAAGCTGTCGAATGGTGCCGGGAACAGAATCTTGAATTTGATGCAGTTAATGATAATCTTCCGGAAATCATCGAATTCTATGGACACAACAGCCGGAAGATTTCCTGCGACTACTATATTGATGACCGGATGCTGCTTCCGGAAAACGCAAAGGCATAGAACCCGTAATGGGGCTATGCCTTTGTGCTTATTCTGGCATTCATTTTTAGTTAGTGCGGGTTATTTACCTAATACAGTTTTTCTCATAATAAAAATCTGTTAGTTAAACTTTTTCAAATTTTGCTACTTCATCCGATAAATCTTCCGAAAGGTTCTTATTTTCGTCCGCCTGCACTGTAATTGCTGAAATTGCTGTCACAAGTTGTGATATCTCTTGTGCTACGTTTGTAACACCTTTTGCAGATTCTTCAATCGCTATAGAAATGTTATTGATACTTTCATTCATATCATTCATTGTACCTAAGCTATCTTTTGACTTAACTGCAAACTCGTTAAATGTATTACTTGCCTGTTCAGAATCAGCATCATAATTTCCAATAATTTTTACAAAGTTGTCATAATCAAGTGCTACCTTTTCATCTACAAAACGAATCATTTCCGTTGCATTTCCAGACAGATTGTTTACTGCCTCAATAACTTTTCCACTGATTTCCTGAATATTGTTTGCTGTCTCACGTGAACTATCTGCAAGCTGTCTGATTTCATCTGCAACAACGGCAAAGCCCTTGCCTGCTTCCCCTGCTCTTGCTGCTTCAATCGATGCATTAAGTGCTAGAAGATTTGTCTGTGCTGCGATATTTAAGATATTTTCTGTAAGTTTTGCAATTTCATTTACAGACTTAGATGCTTCTACTGCCTCCGCGACATCCTTTTGAATGCCATCAAATGTTTCTACTGTTTTTTCTTTTGATGCAATCGCTTCTTTATAGCTATTTTCTGCAGTAAGCTTCACTTCCTGCAACTTCATTGCAGAGTTCTTAGCATCCTCATTCATGCCTGCCATTTTCTCTAGCAGATTATTACATCCTTGGGCTAAATCATATAGAGAAGCAGATACCTCTTCCATGGATGCTGCAAGTTCTTCCGATGTTGCACTCACATTGGATGCACTCATATTTGAAGATTCCGCCTCATTTTGTACAAGATAGGAAGATTTTTTCATATCTTTTGATACACTCTGAATCTTTACCATAAGATTTTGTAATGTTTCAATAAAATGGTTGACACCATTTGCAAGCTGACCAATTTCATCACTGGTTTCATCAAATACTCTTAACGTAAGATTACCCTGTCCTGATTCTATACCTAAAATGATATCATCCAAATCATTCTTTGCTCTTTTTGCTGGACAAACAATGGACTTATTAATAACAATCGAAAGAAGTACGATTACAATAATATCAGCTACCACAAGTGCAAGATCAAAAATGATGCTTCCATTTATTCTGTAGTTGATATGTCTGATGGCTTCTGCCACTTCTCCTTTTGCTGTTTCAAAAACCGCGGTATCATTATTTTCCACTGCTTCTTCATATTGTTCAAACTGTTCTATAAGCACATTATTCTTTCCTCGAATAGCTTGTAATGCCATTAAATTCAAGACTGTAATCAAAACTGCAAAAAAACCTACAGACACTAACATTGTTACTAACTTTTTTCCCAAGTTCGTTCTCTTTTTCATGTTTATTTTTCTTCTTTCTGCGAAAGGCACCAATGCGTTATGTTTTGGAATTTTTTACCATCATTTTATCCCACCCCACAAAATTTTGTCAATACTATATTCTCTTGATAGAAAATTTTAATCTTTACTCTGATGAGGATGGCGTGAAACACATCCGTATCAAAGCCAGACCTAATAAATGGCATAAGAATGACTGCCCTTTCTGTCACAAGTCATGTCCTGCTTATGACAAACATTCCAGCAGACCAACCACTTAGAGGGGGCTGGACTGGGGTGGTATTCTGGTCGAAGTTGAATACCAGACGCATCGTATCATCTGCCTTGAACATGGGGTATATGTTGCCGAAGTTCCATGGGCATATCCAGGTAGTAGATTTACCAAGGATTTCGACCTTACCGTTGCATGGTTTGCATCCTATCTTCCAAGAAGTACCACATCATACTTCATGAGAGTGGACTGGGAAACTGTAGGCCGCTGTGTCAATCGTGCTCTTCATGATTTAGAACCGGAGCGCTCAAGAAGACTTGATGGTCTGGTTAATATCGGCATTGACGAAACCAGTTACAAAAAGGGTCACAAGTACATTACAGTAATCTTTAATCACGATACCAACACAGTGGTATGGGCATCGGAAGACCATGGCAAATCCGTTCTTGAAAAGTTTTATAAACAGCTTACTCCAGAGCAGCTATCCAGCATCAAGGTTGTTACAGGTGATGGTGCCAAATGGATCACAGAGTGTGTAAATGAATACACTCCTGACTGCGCCCATTGTGTTGATTCCTTTCACGTAGTCGAGTGGGCTATGACAGCTCTCGATGAAGTCAGAAAAGATATCTGGCATGATGCCTGCAGCGAATATAAGCAGGTCAAAAAAGATAATCCATGTGGCAAGGGTCGTCCTAAAAAGGATGATCCTGAACTTGCTATTGTGAAAGCAGCTAAAGCAGATGAGATAAAAGGCTCTGCATACATGATAAAGGTTCTCTGTTTCCTTTTTGATACCAAATATCATATGCAATATATAATATCTTTCTAAACTCTTCCATGTTTCTATTATTGATAGTATTAAAATCTCCTATGAGAATATACTCTTCGTTAGAATGTTTCTGTAAAAATGAATACAATTCATTCCAAAATTGTTCATCATATTTGGGTGGAATTGGTTATCTAATTAACTACATTATTTTCTGTCTAAAATATCCATAAATTCGTCACCTGTAATTGTTTCCTTCTCATACAGGTACATAGCCAGTTCGTCCAGTTTTTCCCTGTTTTCAGCAAGGATTTTTCTTGCTTTTTCATGCTCTGCTTTTACGAGTTGCACGACTTTTTCATCAATTTCCTTCTGGGTATCTGCGGAACAGGAAAGAGACGTATCGCCGCCAAGATACTGGTTGGTCACGGTTTCCATTGCCACCATGTCGAATTCATCTGTCATGCCGTAGCGGGTGATCATCGCTCTTGCAATTTTTGTTGCCTGTTCGATATCATTGGAGGCTCCGGTCGTGATCTCACCAAATACAATCTCCTCTGCCGCACGTCCGCCTGTAAATGTAGCAATCTTATTCTCAAGTTCTTTTTTCGTCATCAGATATTTATCACCCTGCTCAACCTGCATAGTGTAGCCGAGTGCACCTGAGGTACGCGGGATGATCGTAATCTTCTGGACCGGAGCTGAATGACTCTGTAATGCAGCTACCAGAGCGTGTCCGATCTCATGATATGCAACAACCTTCTTCTCTTGATCTGAAAGAACCGCATTCTTCTTCTGATATCCTGCAATAACCACTTCTATACTTTCTTCGAGATCAGATTCATTTACAACGGTCCTTCCACTACGGACAGCACGTAATGCTGCTTCATTTATAATATTGGCAAGCTCCGCACCGGATGCCCCCGATGCCATACGTGCAATCGTATGCAGGTCAACATCATCAGATGCCTTTATCTTCTTTGCATGAACCTTTAAAATTGCTTCACGGCCTGCAAGATCCGGCAGTTCAACCGGCACACGTCTGTCAAAACGTCCCGGACGTGTAAGTGCCGGATCTAACGACTCCGGACGGTTCGTTGCAGCAAGAATGATGACACCATTATTTCCTTCAAATCCGTCCATCTCTGTAAGAAGCTGGTTTAAGGTCTGCTCCCTCTCATCATTTCCGCCCATTTGTCCGTCACGCTTTTTACCAATGGCATCAATTTCATCAATAAACACGATACATGGTGCCTTTTCCTTTGCCTGTCCGAAAAGATCTCGAACTTTGGAAGCTCCCATACCGACAAACATCTCAACAAATTCTGATCCGGACATTGAGAAAAATGGTACATTTGATTCACCCGCCACTGCTTTTGCAAGCATTGTTTTGCCGGTTCCCGGAGGTCCTACAAGAAGGACACCTTTTGGCATAGACGCACCTACATCGGTATACTTCTTCGGATTGTGAAGATAATCAACGATCTCTGAAAGGTTTTCTTTCGCCTCATCTTCTCCTGCAACGTCTGAAAAACGGATTCCCTCACTGGATTGCACATAAATCTTCGCATTGCTTTTTCCCATTCCAAAAGCCATCGAATTTTTTCCTCCGGCATGCTCCATCAGTTTCTTCGCCATATAATTTCCCAGTGCGATAAAAAGGATCAATGGCAAAACCCCGGTCAGCAGGAAGCTGATGATCGGTGACATCTGCTTATCGATATCTTTTGCGAATACTGCTCCACATTCATATAGCCTGTCCGTCAGGTTCGGATCGTTCATCAGACCTGTTTTATAAATATTTTTTTGATCTTTATCTGTAAAGATGATCTGATTGTCCTTAACTTCTACTTCACCGATATTCTTCTTCTCGATCATGCTCATAAAAGTTCCATAATCCGTTTCCTTTACCTGATGCTCCATAAGGATTGGTGTGACAACCAGATTAAATACGATCAGCACTATTAACACAATCCCATAATAATATGCCAGTGGTTTTTTCGGTGTTTTAACTTCTTTCATGGTCTTTCCTCCTGTTGTTCTGCGTTATGCTTTCTCCGTGCATTTTCGTATTATTTATTCTGCCATCTGACTTCGCCCTTGGACAGAAGCGGATAACAGATCAGCTGATCTGAATCCAGATTTTCCGCATGCATGTCAACCGCTGTGATCTGATGATTATCATAAGTCGTATAATAATAAATACCTTTTGCTGTATTACAACAGGACGTGTATATCGTGATCTCATATTTGCCTTCTGTCACCTCACAGCATCCACGCTGCTGATCTACGGATCCTAAGATATGGAAGAACTGGCTTACACTCTCATCCTCTTCTTCACCGGAGATCGAATTTAATTTTGTAAAGGCAACTTTCACAAATCTTGACTGGCTGGAAAGATCTCCAGGTATTCCCATTCCACCCATTCCTCTGCTATATGCATCAAGCTGTAATACTCCTGCAAAAGTACTCTCCGGCTGTTTTCTGGATACTCCGGCATAATTATTCAGTGCAAACATCTGACTCGGGAATGGTGGATTATTGGTAAGCACTCCTACCGGATTATCATATACATGCAGCCCATCTTTCATAGACTCAACAACGATACAGGAGTCTTTGTCTGCAATGATCCAGTGAAGCTGTGCTGTCGGCAGCTGTTCACTGAATGCTGTACCTGTCAGTCTCATTGCTGCCAGCTTCTCTCTCGCCTCTGCTACAGTAGCACACTGTGTAAGGATCCATGGGATGAACTCGAACTGTGCCACCTGGCTGACTTCTGTTTCATCTTCCGGCAAAGCCTCTTCATATGCCGCATTGCCGACAAAATTAAGACCTGCCATTCCAAGGCCTTTTTCATTAACAGCATCATAATAAAGCGGATAACCTTCTGCAACAAATGCCATTCCGATCAAAGCATAATGGCTTTTTATCTTCCCAGCAAACCGGAAATCAAATTCGTAATTTCTTGGCGTTATCGTGATCTGTTCCCCATAGGAAAATTCATAATCAAGCGTTCTGCCCATATAAAAATCTTTTGTTTTGTAAGTTGCTGCTGTACACATATCGAACACCTCTTCTTTCTGCTATAATAGTCCTGCAAACAATCGCATAAACAACTGTCCGAGCCGTAAATATGCACTCCGTCCTGTGCGGTACTTTTCGGTCACTTCCCTGCATTCATTCATGGTTGTTCCCAGATCATCTCTTATATCCAAAGCTGTCTGACTATCCGCCATAAAACAACCATTTTCAAAGTGGTGATAAAGCAATGCCATTCAGTTAAGCATCATTTTAGTGGTTTTCTGTCATAGAAAGCCACTGTTTTTATACCTAAAAACTTTAAAAATATTACAAAAAACAGTTGACAAGTAAGCCAATATATGTTGCGCAAGCCTTGATTATAAACATATTTCAAGGAGACTCATTATGGCTGATTTTTTCTTATCTAATTTAAAATCCACACTCGACAACTGCATCACAGAACTCGATGAAATTCACTCCATGTTCTGCCGTAATCCGGAAAGTGATTTTACCAGGAACCGCAAACTTTCTTTCCGCGAGTATATTCAGTTTATGCTCCAGATGCAGAGTAAATCCGTTTCAAATGCAGTAAACATATGCAGGGCATATCTCAAACACGATGGTAACGAAACAGAGTCCATGCTTCTCATACAAAAGTATCTGACACCTGTCAAGTACAATCGAAAATATCCTATCCACCTCCGTCCAAAGAGAAATAGGGATTTCATGTATCAGGTTGCATAAATCTCGTTACCATTATACTGCATTATAAGGCAGATAAGCAATCTGTCTTTTTGTCATAAAAAACCTTATCTAAATGACATTGAATGATTTATTTTCTATCTAAAATTTTATTAAACCGACTAAAGACTCCATAGTTTGTGTGTTTGACTTACTGTTTATATCTATCTTCTCCTAAATATTTTTCTAGTCATTGCAATATAAAATTGCTTATACCGTCTCTCCCTTAAGAGTCCTGGTATTCTGGATAATATACAGAGCGACCGATATGACCATCATTATAGCGCACAAACCAATCAACAGATCTGATACCATCGGTGTAATTTGGAACCATATAATATGCACCGCTGCAGTTCCATATAATAAAAAGGTTACTATCTTTCCATGCCAGTCTGCACCATGTACTTTTCCTGTCTTTCGTATCACAAGACATCCACTGACTACCATATACAGCTCCTTACCTGCCATTATTACGATTAAAAGAAGCATATGCGGAAAACGAGTAAACAGACAGATTAACATCGCTGCCTGTGTCAGCTTATCAGCCACCGGATCAAGTATTTTTCCTAAATTACTAATCCTATGGAATCTTCTTGCGATATATCCATCAGCAAGATCCGTAAGACCAGACAGCAATAAGATTTCACCAGCTAACAGAGGATTTTTCTTTACACAATAACTCCATATAATTACCGGAATCAGACAAAGCCGAAAAAAAGAAAGAAGATTAGGAACCGTAATAATTCTATTCAAATTTTCTTCCTGATTCACTTCACTCTGCAT
>ERZ791610.643-NODE-643-length-20755-cov-5.567391_pt1 | contig 20755 bp, 20 predicted proteins | sample MGYA00510061_ERZ791610 | MGnify/ENA primary metagenome ERZ791610 (study PRJEB30046, sample SAMN00791922) | human gut metagenome | study: EMG produced TPA metagenomics assembly of the A metagenome-wide association study of gut microbiota in type 2... | reverse complement strand
CTGGAACAAGTCCTGCTGGTGCACTAAGAGTAAATCCTGGTAATGCAGCCATTTCTGTAAAGTCTTTAGCTACATAGAAAATTCCTTTATCTGTTCTAGCTTGATTAGAAGATATTGCAGCTGACGAAGCAGCATTTTCCATACCATTAGCAAATGCTAACGAACTTAAAATAAATGTACCTAATAAAATTTTTCCTTTCACTTATTTCCCTCCTAGATTATTTTTAATTTTCTCTTAAAGCTTGTATTATATCTATCTTCCCAATCTTTGCTGCTGGATATATTCCCATAACAACTCCCAATATTACTGAAGATCCCATAGCACAAACTATTTGAAAAATATTAAATTCTGGTTTTATAGCTATCAATTTCCCTAAAATAATAGAAATTATACTTCCTAAAATTATTCCAATAATTGATCCTATGATTGAAATTATTATTCCCTCTATTAAAAATATACTTACTACATCTTTTTTAGGAGTTCCTATTGCTCTCATTATTCCTATATGCCCTATTCTAGCTCTTACTCCACTAGCAACTAGGTTCATTATTCCAAACCCACCTATACATAAAGAGATAGCTGATAACAATCCTAAAACATTTTTTACTAACTTTTGAATTTTCACTATTCTTTTATATACTTCTGGAGTTTCTAAAAGAGTTACTCTTTCAAATCCTCCTCTATCTTGATTAAACTTTTTTAAAATATATGGTATATACTCTTCAACATCCTCATTTTTATCAAATGCTACTATTAGTTGCTTATATGTATATCTTTCAAAAAGTCTTTGATAATAGCTTTGAGAAATTATTATTCTATTTCCTTGCTTCATAAGTTCAAAAGGATTTTTCTCTTCATAAATATCTCTAATTATGAACTCATACTCTCTATTATTAATAGATATTCTTATTTTATCCCCCTTTTTACTCTCAGGAAACTGGTTTTTATCTAAAATAACTTCTCTATCATTTAATTGATTAAGTCCTAAAACTGCAAGAGCCTTTGGAGAATAACCTTTGAATATATTTCCCTCAGTTTCTATTCTTGCCTCTGGAAATACTGCATATTGCACCATAGGATATCCCTCTATAATTTGCATATCTCTCATATCCATATTGGCTCCACCAACCATTATCCTATTATCACTCATAGCTGAAAGATCATTAGAAATTATCTTTTCTCCCCCTGCTCCCAAGGATAGAGACATTATCAAAGCTATTACTCCCCCTGTTACTCCTAAAAGTGGAAATATAGCTCTTTTCCAATTTCCTATAAGCAGCTTATATGCAAACCATAGTTTCATTTTCATCTTAATCAACAATCCTTACTTTCTCTCCATTTCTAACTTTAAATGGATTTACTATAACTTCTGTTCCAACTGGAAGATCTAGTACTTCATAGCTATTTGCTGTTCTAGCTCCTACTTTAATCTTTTGTTTCTTTGCTTTTCCATTTTCATTGATATATACATAATGCTCTCCATTTTCCTCAATTACTGAGAAACTATTTATAAGAGGCACATCTGTTTTTGCTTCTCCACTTAGCTCTACATCAGCTACAAATCCTGGTCTTAAATCATTTTTCTCTGTAACAAGTATCTCTACAGATATTACTTTATTACTTCCATAGTTACTTGATACTGCTGTTGAAGAGGCTTTCTCAACTATCCCTTTATATCTTTTCTCTTCTGTTCCCTCTCTAGATATAACATAAGCTGAGTCACCTTTTTTTATGCTTCCAACTTGATAAGTAGGTAGTTCTAATACAACTCTACTTTCACCAGGTACTGCAACAGAAACTATTCTTTGACCTGGAGCTACTGTTCCTCCAACTTTTACATCTATTCCTGTTACTATTCCTTCTACTTGTGAAATAAAAGGTTCTCTTAACTGCTTATCTCTTAATTTTAAAGTTTCATTAGTTAGCTTTAATTTCTCAAGTTGTGAGTCTAACTGAGCTCTACTTATATTAAGCTCTCTTTTTAAACTTTCATATCCACTAACCATAAGTTGATACTTTTCTTTATTTAAAGTTAAAGAAGTTTTTAGATCTTCTAACTCTGCTTCTGCTCTATTAGAAGCTGTATTCATTGCACTAGCTTCAGTTGCTGATACTCCATCATTAGATAAAAGTTTCATATATGTATCAGCTTTCTTTTTTGCTATTCTATTTTCTTCTATTAAAACTGGTAATTTTCTTTGATCAGCTTTTATCTGTTCCTCTAGATTTTTTATCTCTAACTGTCTATTATCAAGCTCTAGCTTCATACTTCCAGATTCTTGATCTTTTATTTGAAGTTCAACATTTTTAATATCTAGTTCATTTATTTTAAGAGCATTTTCATTTTCAACTATACTTTGATTACTAAAAGACATTAACTCTGTTCCCTTTGAAATTTCTTCTCCTACTCTAATATATATATTTTCAACTATTGCTGCTGAATCAACATATATAGGTTTTACCTCTCCAGGAGTAACCATTCCTGTATAAACAGTAGTATCAGATAGATATCCCTTTGCCACACTAACTACTTTTACTTCTGTTGTTCCAAATACATTTAATTTATGTACTCCATAACCTGCAATTGCAATTCCTACTATTACAATTGCTGCTATTTTTATCATCTTTTTATTCATCTATTTTCTCCTAATTATCTATATAGGTTTTCATATCTTATTACAGCTAAAACTAAATCTCTTTGAGTTCTATAATATTGCTCTTGTGCATTTCTATAATTATCAACTGAGTTTAAATAATCAAATGTACTTAATAGTTCATTTTCATATCTCATACTATCAATATTTGTATTCTCTTTCAATAGTTCAACTCTTTTCTTCATAGCTTGAACTTTTCCATATAGTGCTTCTACAGTATTAAGTTGATTTCTCATCTCTAAAGTTATACCTTTAATATTATCATCATACTTAATTTGAGCTTGCTCTAGAGCTTTCTTTTTAGATGCTATCTCATCTAAAGTTCCACCCCATTCAAATGTCCAGCTAAATCCTAATTCAAATCTATCTTCATCAATATCTCTACGTCCTTCATTTTTATCTCTTTCCCAAAAATCATGAACATATTTTGTATAAATACGTGGATATAACTCAGCTTGAGCTAATTTTACATTATATTCAGCTATATCTAAATTATGTTTCTCATTTTGTCCAAGTAGTGTATTTTCTACCTGTTTCTTCTCTCCATTTTTTACATCAGCCTTTGATGATAAATATAATTCTGGATCAAAATCTTTAAGATTTAAGTTGTTATCAAGAGGATATCCTAATATTTTATTTAATATCCCCATAGTATTTTCTTCCTCTTGTCTATTTTCAAGAATTAATACTTTACTATTTTCTATATCAGCCTCTATTTTTAAATATTCAGACTTTGGTACAAGTTTCCCATTACTATATAGATCCCAAACTCTTGCTTTTTGTTTTTCTAATAGTTTTATAGCTCTCTCTGTAATCTCTGTTTGTTTTTGAGCATTTAAAACTGCAAAATATGCTGCAACTGCATCTTCTTGTGCATTTATCTCTGTTAATATCTCTTGATTTTCAGATTTAGCTAATTGAGATTTTAAAGTTTTGTATCCATAAATACTTTTTCCTCCTTCAAAAACATTCATTGATACTTCTAAACTTTTAACTCCAAGTCCATATTTTTTTACTACATCCCATTCATCTGAATCATCTAAAGTTATTGGAGGTAATACATAGTTTTTCCAAGCTTTATCCTTTTGTTTTCTCATCTCTTCTGTACTAATTTTTTGAATCTTTACACTTGGATTTGAAGTTTTAGCTCTATCTAATATCTCATTTAGTCCTAGAGTTTCTGCTCCAAAGCTTGCTCCACAAACTGCTAAAAATGCTGTTATTCCCACTAATTTTCTTAACTCCATCTCTCTCTCCTTTTAGTTTCAATATCTCTTCATTATTTATTATTTTTCTTGGATTTATCTCTGTAAGAAGTTGAAAATATTCATCTCCTACAACTGATTTTAATTTATTTAATTTTTCCTTTATATTATAATCTCTTTTTCCATATTTATGAGTATCTGTAGCTATTACATCTATATATCTATTTTCTAATAGATATTTAGCTTTAGGCAAATCTCCAACTGCTGATCTTAAATTCATTTGAAGAACTACTCCTAGTTTAAAAAGTTCTATTAATTCCTCTACTCTTATTTGATTATATCTTTCTACATGAGCAAATATTGGAGTTATCCCTTTTTTTAATAATTCTTGAAAAAAATCTTTGCAAACAGAATAAATGATATTAGATTTAATCTCTACTAAAAAATATCTACTATTATTTATCCTGTTTATTCTCTCTCTATGTGAAAAATACTCAGAATCTAAATTAAATTCATTTCCTAAATATATATTTACTGGTATTTCTAACCTCTTTATTTCCTCTTTTAAAAGATAAAAGTTATCTAAATAACTTTTATTTTCATAAAGTCCTATATAATAATGCGAAGAACAGACAATATCTGTATATCCTACTGACACTGCCTGTTTTAAAAGTTCTATACTTTCCTCTATATTTTTTGCTCCATCATCTACTCCAAAAAGTATATGAGAGTGTATATCTACCATTTCTTCACCTATCTTCTTTTCTTAATATCTCCACTTAAATGTCTTCTATAGGCATCTTTTACTCTATCCATAAAAGCTTCAAATTTGTTCTTAGGTCTTCTTACTTTTCTCTTCTTTCTATTTCCTGTATCATCACTATAATACTCTTCATAGTAAGTATAGTAGTTTGTGTAATATCCATAGTTTCCATAAGACATTCCTCTCTTATCTACACCATTTACTATAAATCCATATACATTAGCTCCTGCATTATCTAGCATCTCTTTTGTAAATTCTAACTCTCTTTTTGCTACTTGATCATATCCTATTACTACTACTACTCCATCTACTGCTTTAGAAAGTATTGCAGCATCTGAAGCTACTGCCAATGGTGGAGTATCTAAGATAATAGTATCATATCTATCTCTTAACTCTTTTAGCATATTTTTAATTTTATCTCTTAAAAATAGTTCTGTTACATTATGTCTCATATTTTTTGTAGGTAAAAGATCTAAATTAGGTATAATATCTCTCATTATTAAAGAATCAACTGGTGCATCATGAGTTAGTACACTTTCTAATCCTTTATCTATTTTTATTCCAAAACTCTCATGTGCTCTAGGTCTTCTAATATCACAATCTATTAGCAGTACTTTTTTATGAGCAATTGCTAAACTTGCTGCATAGTTAGAAGCAACAAATGATTTTCCCTCTGCTGGAATTGAACTTGTAAAAAGAAGAGTTTTTCCCTCTTGCTTCTCTCTTAAAAAAGCTAAGTTAGTTCTTAAAGTTCTAAAAGCCTCTGTTATTTGCAGATTATTATCTGTTACAAAGAATATATTTCTATTACTCATTTGCCTTTTCTCCTTCCTTAGCCATATCAATTTCAGGTATCATTCCTAACATTTTTACACCTAATACTTTTCCCATATCACTAGATTTTCTTAATTTTTTATGTAATAACTCTATAAGTGCTGCTACACCACATCCTAATCCTAATCCTAAAATTATAGAAGCTACAATTATTACTCCTCTATTTTTAGGTAGTTGATAAGGTGCAGTTGCATTTTCTAATATAGAGATATTTCTCAATCTAACAACTTGAGCTATCTTGTAAATAAACTCATTTGCAATCTCATTTATAACTGGAACTGTAAGTTGTGGTTCACTATTTTTATATGAAATCTTTAAAAAACTTGTTCCTGTTACTGGTGAAATTGTAACTTTACTAGCTAAACCTTCTGGAGAATCTGGTAAATCATATTTACTTATTACTCTAGCCATAATATCTTTACTTTTAGCAAGTTGTGTATAAGTAACTATAAGGTTATTACTTACTTCTAGTTTTGCTCCTCCCATAGTTGTAGTTTCTTCAGGATTTGTTACCATCATTGTAACTGTTGCTGTATAAACCGTTGGTCTAGTTGCAGCAAAAAATATACCTGCTAATAATATTGGAACTGTTATTAAAACTATAACTTTCCAACGTCTAATAGTGGCAAATATAAGATCTACTAAATCTAATCCCCCATCCTCTTCCTCATCATAGTAATCTCTTTGATCATACTCATGTCTCATCTAACTTTTTCTCCTTATATAATAATAATTTTATTGACAATAATACTCCTTATTATTATACGTCATTTTACTAAATATTCCAATCTTTTTTTATTATTTTAATCTAATTTTAATGATTTAAGATAATTTTAATGATTTAAGATAATTTTTTAATTCTTCCTTTGTCTCATTATTTTTCAATCCAAACTCTATATTTGCCTTTAAAAGTCCAAATTTATTCCCTATATCATATCTTTTCCCTTGAAACTCATAAGCAACTACTTTTTCTCCACCTTGAAGCATCTTCAAAATTGCATCTGTAAGTTGAATCTCTCCACCTTTTCCAGCCTTTGTTTCCTCAAGATAATCAAAAATTTTTCCATCTAATAGATATCTTCCTAAACAAGCTAATCTTGAAGGTGCTTCCTCTTTTGATGGTTTCTCTACAAAGTCACTTATTGCAACTGTATTTTCATCTAATTTTTCAGTAGGTTTTACAACTCCATACTTAGATACATCTTCTAAAGCTACCTCTTGACACCCTACAATACTTGCACCATATTTTTCATAGTTTTCTATTAATTGTTTAGCCACAGGTCTCTCAGGATTATATACAATATCATCACCAAGAGCTATTACAAAAGGTTCATCACCTATAAAAGGTTTAGCTTTTAAAATAGCATGTCCCAATCCTAATGGATGATTTTGTCTTACATAGAAGATATTTGCCATTGATGAAAGTTTTTCTACCTTTTCAAGAAGTTCTGTTTTATTTTCTTTTTTCAAAGTATTTTCTAACTCATATGAAAAATCAAAGTGATCTTCAATACTATTTTTATTTCTTCCTGTTACTATTACTATATCTGTTATTCCAGATTCAACAAGCTCTTCTACTATATATTGTAATGATGGTTTATCAACTATTACAAGCATCTCTTTTGGTTGAGCTTTTGTTGCTGGTAGCACTCTTGTTCCCAATCCTGCCGCTGGTATTACTGCTTTTGTTACTTTTTTCATTTTTGCCTCCATGATATCAAATTGTATCTGTTAACTTAAATTTATATAACTCTTTCCTAATTCTCTATATTCGTTTCTTCAAATAAACTATCAATGTATTCTTCAGATGCTGTTTCCAGATTAGGATCTATATTTAACTTTTCTAGTTCTTCAATATCTATCTTTTTAGTCTTCTTAATCTTAGTTTTTATACATTTACTTGTTATATAAATTATAGCCGAAGTACAGCCAATAATAATTATTATTCCCAGTATTTTATTATATATTTCTCCTAAAACTCCTAAAACATATCCTACAAAAATATAAATAAATGATATAAAATTTTTATATTGCAACTGAATAAAATCCAAAAAAGCTTCATGATTATAACTTAATATATCTTTCTTAGTTTCTGAATCTTCTTCTTGTGTTTTTATTGTAAAAGAATTTTTCAAAAAATTTTTAATTAAATTATCACGATTTAAATTTTTGTATGAATTATAAATTATTAATATTGCCCCTGATAATTGTAACGAAATAGCCAAACAATATAATATTTCTTTTAATCCTAGCATTACTAATCCCCTTATAGTATTTGTATAATAATTTTTTAATTATTAATCTATTTTAATTTTTGTAATATCCTATTTTTTTAAAATATATTCTTTCACTATTACTCTATAATCCTTATTTAATAAGAATATAACTAATAATACTCCCACTGTAATTAATGATATAATTGTTGCATATACAATCCATTCAAACCAACTATTAATTTCTGTTCTCAAAAAAGGTTTAGTCGCTATGCTTAAAACTCCTAATGAAATAAATAATAAAAAAATATAATTTGTATAAGTTTTTATATATTCTTTCCAATCTTTATCAAAACATCTTTTAAAAACTAAAATTGGTTTATATGTTAAAATAACTATAATATTTGAAACTATTGTTCCTATAATAATTCCATCTAGTCCTATTTTAAATCCTAAAATTATTGAAATAAGTAAATTAATTATACTTTCATACATTGGTGATTTTATATCATCAAAAAAACCGGCACTACCTTTATAGATTTCTAAATTCCATCTAAAAATATTTATAAACAAATTAATCACTATTAATCCCAATGTTAACTTAGGTAATAAAAATTCTTCTCCCATCCAAAGAATTATAAAATGATTAATTAAAATAAACATACAATAACTGAAAAATAAAGCTATTATAAGAAAAAATATATTACTTTTTTTAAATAAAAAATATACTTCATTTTTTTTATGTTCAGCTATATATTTACCTATTTTCGGTGAAATTACCCCTACTCCTACTCCTACTATTGTATTTGCTATTTGAATTACCATTTGGTAACTAGCATATATTCCTACAACAGATAAGGATACAAACTTTGATATTAAAATTAAATCTGTATTAAAAACTACTAGACTTCCTATTTTATGCCAAAATAAATTTTTTATATCAGTTTTTATTCCTTCATATCTTTCAACAGTTTTTTCTATATATGAATAATTACTTTTATAATGTTTTCTAAAAAATATATATTGAAGTAAATTATCAAAAATTAATAAAATTATATATAGAAAAAAGGAATGAAATTTTATTATAAATAAAATTTGTAAAATTTGAAATAATATTTTACTTGAACTTTGTATAAATCTAACAAATATAAACTCTTGGTTTGCAGTAAATAGTATTACATATTTTATAAATAGATATGTAGAAACTGTATTTAAAACATATAAAATCCAATAAAAATATATTTTATTGGTAAAATCTGAAACTTCCATAAAAAATGGAATTAATGGAATACATAAAATTCCTAGTACTAAAATTATCATAGCTATTTTATTATAAATACTCTCTATTGTAGTTACTACTATACTTATTTTTTTATAATCTTTTTCAGCTAATGGTTTATATAAAGCAAATGCTGAAGCACTTCCAAGCCCTAATTCAACTATATTAAGGTATGCTAATAATTGTGAAAATAATTTCATCATTCCAAGTGTTTCTATTCCCATATATTGCACAAAAAATTTATTTTGAACAAATCCTAATGCACTTGTCAATAATGTAAAAATAAAATTTAATAAAAATTCTTTTCTCATTTTAATTTTCCTTTTATTACAAATATATTTTTATAAATAGCAGTTTTCATATTTTGTATATCAAGCTTTATAATTAATCTCCGCAAACAATTTATCCCACTCTTTTTTTATTACTTCTGGACTATGTCTTTCTCCTAATTTCTTACTATTTTCTGAATAATATTCATAATTATCATATACTTTTCTTACTGCTTCTACAAATTTATCTTCATTCCATTCTTTTTCTAAAAGAACTCCATTATCTATTACTATATCTTGAGCTGCTTCAAAAGTATTTCTTAATATTATTGGAAGCCCTCTTCTCATTGCTTCTATATTTGTTATCCCGTATCCTTCACTGTCACTTGTCATTACAAAGATTCCTGATTCATCTAATTTCTCTTGTACTTTATTTGTTATACCTTTAAAATTTACGTTAGTTATTTTTTCTTTTTTTACTATTTCTTCTAAGTATTTTTTATCTTTTTCAGTATGAAATTCTCCATAAATATTCAAAATAAAATCTGGTAATTTCTTCATTGCTTTTATAGCTAAATCAAATCGTTTCTGAAAATTATCAATTCTTGCTATCATAATTAATTTTTTATTTTTTTCTTTTTTAGATTGTAACAGTTCAATATTACAAGTATGCCGTATTACTTTAATTTTTCTATCATCAAGTCCAAATCCAATTTTGAATTTTTCTTTATCATAAGATGATAAAACAACATAATAATCCAAATATTTTTTTAAAATACTTATATTTATTTCTTTTGCTAATTTTTCAAAATTAAAATGTTGAACTAAGATTTTTTTACCCTTAAAAAACTTTAATATATTCAACTCATAAAACAATGAAAAGATTAATATGTCTGGATTTTCTTTTTTTATTATATTTTTTATTTTTTTTTCTCTTAATTTATTAAAAAATATTTTATTCATTAACTTAAACATTGCTGATTCTTTTGTTTGTTCTAATATTCCTTCTACCTCATATATTTTCTTTTTATTTTCATTATAGTTTATTAAAATCTTTAAATTTTCTGGATAAAATTTTTTTATATTTCTATTAAAAGTTTCTATTCCTCCTTGTGTTCTTGGATCTGAAAATAATGCAATTGACATTATTTTTTTCATTTTATTCTCCTTTCAATAATTTATCCCATTCTTTTTTTATTACTTCAGGGCTATGTCTTTCTCCTAATTTTTTACTATTTTCTGAATAGTATTCATAATTATCATATACTTTTCTTACTGCTTCTACAAACTTATCTTCATCCCATTCTTTCTCTAAAAGAACTCCATTATCTATTACTATATCTTCTGCTGAATCAAATGTATTTCTTAGCACTATTGGAAGTCCTCTTCTCATTGCTTCTATTGTTGATATTGGATACCCTTCACTATCACTTGTCATTATAAATATTCCTGATTCATCTAATTTTTCTTGTACTTTTGTCGTACTTCCTCTAAAAAAAACATTATCTATTTTATTTTCTATAGCTAGATTTTTTAACATATTTAATTCTTGCTCTCCACCTACTCTATCAGCAAATATGTCTAAAGTAAATTCTGGTAATTTTTTCATTGCCTTTATAGCCAAATCAAATCTTTTAAATTTATTATCTAATCTAGCTATCATTATTAATTTTTTATTTTTATTTTTTTGTTTTAATAAAATTTCCATATCACAAGAATGTCTTATATTTTTCATTTTTTCTTTAGGAATATCAAATCCATCTTGAATTATTTTTTCGTCATTTGAAGATAAAGCAACATAATATGATAAATCATTTTTTAACTCTTTTACTCTCCTTTTTTCATTAGAAAATATTTTAAAATTAAAATGTTGTACTAATATCTTTTTTTTACACTTAAAATCTTTTACCATTTCTAATTCATATGGTAAATTACAAATTATAATTTCTGGATTTATTTTTTTTAATTCTTGCATTACTAAATATTTTCTTATTTTATCTTTTAATATCCTATTTATAGCTCTAAAAATTATACTTAAACTTCCAATTTCTATTACATCATTGATTGGATAAATTTTTTCATCTTTATTTTTATTTGTTAATAGAGTAACATCATTATCATAAAATTTTTTTATTCTTCTTACAAAAGTTTGAATCCCGCCTTGAGCCATTGGATGAGCAGCTAAAGTTAAAACTACTATTTTCTTCATTTTAATTTCTCCTCTTTTTAATGTCTTAATATATTTCTTAATTTTTTTAAAGTTTTAACTGAAAATTTTAATGGCAATATTTTTATTAAATTATAACTAAAACATAAAAATAACCTTTCTTTTTTCCAAAATAATCTTTTATTTTTACTAGTAAATTTCTCTGTTATAAATTTTTCAGTTTTTATATAATTAAAATAATCTAATAAAATATTATTATATCCATTTAAGTTGTCATATTTATTACTTAAAATTTCCGATGTATAAAATAATTTTTTTATTTGCACTAATTCTTTTAATATCCATTCTTCTTTATCTTTATAAAACTTAATTAAGTTATCAAAACATTCAAGCATATCCGTAAGATTTTTTAATTTTATTTTTCTTACACCATTATTTTCTCCTTGTCTATAACAATAAAATGCCTCATTTAATTTTCCTATTCTTTTACAAAAATAACTAAGCCTTAATATTAACTCTACATCTTCAAACAAAAATATTTTTTCATTATATTTTAAATTATTTTGTTTATATAATTCTGTTCTAATTAGTTTATTCCAAGTATATCCTAAAAAATTATTTTCAAAAAAATTTTTCAAATATTCTTTTCCATTAAAAACTTTATCACTATTCATTAATAGGTCTTTTTCTATTCTATAATTATACTTTCCTTCAGCCATTTCATAACAATAATTTATATCTGTTATTAACATATCTAGCTCTTCAGCCTTTGCTTTATAATAAATTTTACTTAAATAACCTTGTTCTATCCAATCATCACTATCAATATTTAGACTATATTCTCCTTTAGCTATTTTTAATGCTGCATTTCTTGCTGAAGTCAAACCACCATTTTCTTTATTTATTATTATTATTCTTTTATCTTGATTTTGAAATCTTTTTAAAATTTCTAAACTATTATCTGTTGAGCCATCATTTACACATATTATTTCAATCTCTTTTAAAGATTGATTTGTTATTGATTTTAAGCACTTTTCTAAATATTTACTTGTATTGTATACTGGAATCATTACACTTATTTTTATATCTTTATCTTCCATTTAACTTCCTTTCTTCAGTATTGAAATTAATTTTGAAAATTCTAAAATTTTATTTAATTTAATAGCCAGATAATAAACTAATATTTTTTTATTTTTAAATTAATTTTATTTTTAACTCAAAGAATTCATTTTTTCTTTTTTCAAATATTAAATTTTTATTTATGTTTTTTACTTCAGAGTTATTTCTTTTATTTATTTTCTTCTTTAAAATTTCATCATTCTCTATCTTTACCAATAAAGTTAATGAAACACTATAAATAAATTGAATTTTATATAAATAAAAAATTGCTAACTTACTATTAAAATTATTTTTTATGTAATTTTCTATATTTTTTAATACTTGATACAATTGTTCAATAGATTCTTCTTTTATTTTCTTAGTTACTGAATCTTTTCTTTGATAATAATTATATAAATCATCTTCTATTTTTGATACCTTATTAACATATAAAAAAGTCTTATATAAAAATTCAACATCTTCACAAAATGAATAATTTGGAAATTTTATCTCATTTTTTACTATTATTTCTTTTTTATATAATTTATTCCATACAACTGGCATTGCTAAAATTCCTAATATTTTTTCTGGAGTTTTATTCATTTCTATTTCCTTGAAAAAATATGTATTTATCTTTTTATTTTTACTCATATCATCATATGCCATTTTAGGATTACATATTGCCACATCAGAATTATTTTCTGTTAGATTATTATATAATTTTTCTAAAAAATTTTTCTCATACCAATCATCACTATCTAAAAAAGCTACATATTCTCCTCTTGAGTTTTCTATTCCGTCATTTCTAGCAGCTCCACTACCTGCATTTTTTTTGTCTATTATTATTATTCTTTTATCTCTTTTTTTATATTCTTCCAATATTTTTAGAGAATTGTCTGTTGAACCATCATTTACAAAAATAGCTTCCCAATTTTTATAAGTTTGATCTAAGATAGAATCTATACACCTAGGAAGATATTTTTCTATATTATAAACAGGAACTATAACTGAAATTAAACCTTTTTCCAAATTCTTTCTCCTTTAACTAAAAGTTATACTTTTTATATATTATTATTTTACCCCTTTAGTATCTCTAAAACTATATTTCTATTTTTAAAAAGCTTTTCAGTTTTTTTTATTAGCATATCTTTTATAACTAAAATTATAAAACTTAGTAAAATCAAAACTAAATATTCTATTCTCCAGTCTATTAATATGCTTTTTTTAATAAAAAACAAAATATAATAGACTCCTATATGAATTAAATAAAACCACATTGTTGATTCTCCAATATATTGAATTATTTTTTTTAATATGATTTTCTTATTAATTAATTCTATTAATTTATCTTTCAAAAAAAATAAAATATTAAAAACAAATAATCCCCACCAAATATATATTAATCTAGGAGGATATTTAAACTCTCCCATATCTATATTATATTTTTGCATAATAAATACTAATATAAATATTCCCAAGACAAAAGTTACTTTTTTTATAGGAATTAAACCTTTTTTTAATAAATTTCCATAACAAAAAATTAAAGTATATGGCAATATTTCTATAATTCTATCAAAATTTTCATTGTTATATTTTTTTAAAATAATAGCTATAAAAAATTCTAAAATAAAATAAAATAAGATAAGATAATTAAATGGTAGCTTCCTTTTTAAAAAAATTGGTCCTAAAATTGCCACTCCCAAATATATTCTTATTATCCAAACAAAGCCTATTCCCCACCAAAATGTATAACTTGATATTATTGTATCTATATTTAATCCACCAACTTTTATTTTTAATATTTTCTCAACTAAAAATAATCCTAAAAAGAAAAAAGTTAGAAATAACCAAGTAGGTAAAGCTAGTCTTTCTATACGTTTATAAATATATTTTTTATAATCTTTTACTCCTCTATATACATATCCAGAAATAACAACTAATAAAATAACATTAAATTTTATAACTTGTTTTATTACAAATGGAGCATCTACATGAGCAAGAAAAATAAATAATATTCCTATTGTTCGTAATAGATCTATACTTATATCTCTACTATTTTGCAAATTATTTTTCATTATTTTAATACCTCTTTCCATTTCTCAATAATGCTATCTAACTTAAATCTACTTGAATTCTTATAAGCCTTTTGTGAAAATTTTTGAATTTTTTCTCTATTTTGAGATAGTTCTAAGAATCTATTAATAAATTCATCTCTATTATCATCAACTATTAAATATCCATCTTCTCCGTTATTTACTATATCCTTTGGTCCTGTTTTTATATCATAGCTTAGAATAGGTAATCCAAAGCTTTGTGCTTCTATAAGAGTCATTGGAAGCCCTTCAAATCTTGATGTCATAAGATAAATAGAAGCTTTTTCATAATACTCTTTTATGTTTTTAGTATTTTCTACAAATATTACTTTTTTTAAATTTAAACTTTCTTTTTGATTTAAAAGCTTTTCTCTATCTTCTCCTGAACCAATTATATATAGCTTCCATTCACTATTTTTTTCCTCTATTTTTTTCCAAATATCTAATAGTTTATCAAATCCCTTTTGAGCTGTAAGTCTTCCTATTGCCACTGCTATTTTTGATTCACATAAACTTTTCTTCTCATTTGGATATGGAGTAGGATTATAAATATAATCTATTTTAGATTTTATATTTAAATTCTCTAAAAAAGCTTCTCTATCTTCATTAGTAAGAGTTATTATTCTATCTGCATATTTTCCAGCTAAAACTCTTCCTAATTTTCTTCTCTTTACTCCTAAATCTGAATAAAAATTAAAATGCTCCCAAGATATTACCTTTGTTCTTAAACCTATTGTAGCAGGAATAGAGAAAAAAGAGTGAATTGTATCTATATCTATAATATAGTCAAAATCATACTTCTTTATTTTTTCTCTTAATTTATATACAGCTGTCAGATTAAATTTTAATCCTCCACAACTATCATATAAATTATCTAATTTTATTCTCTCATCTAACTTAAAAAAACTTTTTTTTCCTCCTATACAACTAATTATAGTTATATCATACCCAAGTTTTACTAATTCATTAGCTATTATGGAAGTTACTCTTTCTGTTCCTCCACTTCGTTCAAAGTTAGTACTAAAAAAACATATCTTTTTCATAATTTCCTCTTTTAAACTTTATTATATAGTTCTATATATCTGTTTTCTAAATTTTTAGCATTTTCTGTCATATCATATCCATGAGATTTTAAACTTTCAATGGTATCTTTTCTAATGTAAACTCTATTTTTATCAATTATCTCTGCCCATTCTTCTGAAGAACTGTTTAAACTTATAAACTCTGTAAGTCCACACTCTAAATCTATCTCTTTAGTTACTGTATTAGAGATAAAACATTTAAGTCCTGCTCCTTGAGCTTCTACTAAAGTTACTGGTAATCCTTCATGAAAAGATGGTAATAAAAACATATCCATAGCTTGTAAAATCTCATTTACATCTTTTCTTACTCCTAACACTTTTACATTTTCTTCTAATTTCAATTCTTCTATTTTATTAATTACTTCTTTCTCTAATTCACCATTTCCAATTAATAGAAGTTTATATTCTTTATTTCTATCCACCAATTTTCTAAATATCTCTAATAGAAACATATGATTTTTTTGTAAAACAAATCTTCCAATATGACCTATAACTATATCTTTTTCGTTTAATTCTAGTTCTTGTCTTTTGATTTTTCTTATATCTTCATTATATAAATATTTTTTTACTTCTATCCCATTCTTAATAACTTCAAAACTAGTTCTTTTACCATACATCCATTCTCCAGCTATTTTTGAACAAGCATATTTCTCTGTTGCATATCTATTTATTTTTGACAAATAATAATTTTTATATAATTTTCCTATAAAAGAATTGTATTTGGGATAAGCATTGTGACTGTGAGAAATTCTTACCTTTATCCCCTCTTCTTTAGCTATTTTTAATACTAAACCATTAAGTTCATCTCTATGGCAATGAATAACTTTATATTCTTTATGATTTTTAAAAAATTCTCTTATATTTTCTACATATTTCTTATGTCCAGATTTTGTTACATGCAGAATCTTAAAAACTTTTCCTCCTAATTCCCTTATTTCATCTTCAAATATAGCATCGACATCATTATGAATAAAAAAATCAAATTGAACTCTTTCTCTATCAAGATTTCTATAAATATTCATAAGAAAATTTTCTATGCCCCCCATATTCATACCACCAACAATTTGTAAAATTCTAATTGGTTTCATTTAACTCTCTCCCTATTTTTCTTCTTTGAATTTTTCTATATTTTAATTCCATAAAATACTTATTTCTTATTATTGCAAAAATAACTATTAAAAATGGTAAAATTTTATCTCTATGTCTCATAGCTGTTCCTGCATTTCTTGTTCCCACTGAAAAAACTGCCCCTGTAAATAAAACTCCTATTAATAACGCCTTTATTATTTGTTTTTCTTTCTTAGTTAATCTATTTTTTATTTTTTTATAACTTCTTATTCCAATTATTGTTATATAAATATATATACTTGAATTCAATAAAAAAGTTGCTATATCTAAAATTCCTCTTATCATTTCTGGAGTAGGAGAGAAAAAAAAGTAAAATAAAAATAAAGGTAAAAACGTCACTATTCCACCTAAGCTTGTTGTAGTAATTCCTGTCAAATAAGCACTTCCTGCAGATAAAAGTTGTCCATTATTATTATATGCTAGTACTTTTTCTATATCTCCACCACCAACTTTTTCTAAAAGTTTATCTTTAAAAACAATGAATGCTCCTATTGCTAAAATAAAAACAAAAACTTGAAATCCTTTTTTATTTTTTTCTCCACCCAAAAGATAAATTAGATAGCTTAAAGATAAAAAGATAACACCATTATGAAAAACTCCTCCTATTCCTATAAATAAGAAAGCTAATATTATGTCTAAGTTTCTTTTATATAGAACAAAATTAATAAATTTCTTTAAAGAATAACTTATAAACATAATCATTATAGCTTCTCTTAATATTCCTGCTCTCATAATTAAACTTATTGGAGATAAAACAGAAATAGCAAGTAAAAATGTTTTTAATTTTCTTTCTATTTTTAAGTTATTATAAATATCATATAAATTTAAATTAATAATCAAATGACATATAATATTTATTGCACCAAAAATAATTGCTACTCTTATTTTTAATAATCTATAAATGGGATTTAAAATAAAAGTATTATATTCACCACGTCCTATGCTTACATTATTTTCATAACTAAACCATGCCATTCCTTCATGAGCTCTAGCATCCACATTTATTAAAGGAAAATCTACTATATAGTTATCTATTATCAAAATAATTACTTGTATAAATAAAGCTAAATAAAAAAACTTTTTTATTTTATTATCTTTACAGGTATTAATAAGCATCAATGATATAATTATTAATAACACTAAAATAACCATTCCTACTATAAAAACTATTGGTTCTCTCCCTGCAGAATAAAAATATGACCAAGGCATTCCTTTTTCTCCTTTTAAAATTATTATAATTTTCTCCCATACTTACAAATAAATTTATATTTTCCATAATTATTTTCTAATAAACTTTTCACTAATTCCTTATCCAAATAATTTTCTAACAAAAGATTTTTACTAAAATATTTTATTAATAGATTTTTTGTTTCAAAAAAAATTGCTTGTTTTATTTCTTCAGGACAGTTTATAGTTCTAGTATAATTTAATCTTACCTGCCCTAAAAAATTTAAATATAAATTTTTATCTATTTTTATATTATATAATCCAATTCCATTCTCTAACATTTCTTTCATTATATAAAATGTTTCTATACTCCTTTTATTAACTTTAAAAGTATGAGTTATAGATTTTGTATTAACTCTATAATTATATATATCTTCTTCAATAATAGTAGTTAGGTAATCTTTAGGATAGATCAAATAACTAAATATTGTATCTTCATATATGTAATCCAATGGAAACTTTAAGTTTAAAAAAATGGAATTTTTTATCACTTTTCCCCAAGCAAATCCAAAAAGCCCTATTGAACTACTCTTTTCTTTTAATTTATTTTTATGCTTTACTCCTGAAATAATTTTATTCATATAAAAACGCTTAAAACTTCCTTCTACTATATCTACTGAATTTTGAAAAGCTATATTTAATAATTTCTCTATGGCATTTTCGAATAATATATCATCTGAATCCAAAAAAAATAAATATTTTGCTTTAATCTCTTTTATTCCACTATTTCTTGCTCCTGATAATCCTTGATTTTCTTGAGTAATTATTTCTATATTGGGAAGATTTTTATATTTCTCAAGAATTTTACCTGTATTATCTGTTGACCCATCATTAATAATTACAGTTAACACTTTATATTTTGTTTTTTGATTTAAAATTGAATCAATACATTCTTCTATATATTTTTCAACATTATATGCAGGGACTATTATTTGCAAATCATACTCTTCAGATACTATTTTATTCTCTCCATAATATGTCTTTTCTTTCGGTCTTGGAGAATAATCCTCTAAAATCTTTTCACAATTATTCTTTTCATCCTTTATTTTTTTACTATTAAAAAATATTCCTAATTTAATTATAAAATTATATATAATTCTTACTATTTTAGATAATATTTTATTATTTAAGCAAAAAGCTAATATTTCATTAATACATCTTTTTATCGTTTCTCTCATTTTATCTCCTATAATCTATTAAATTTTCAAGAATTTTAAAGCCAATTCCAAACTTTCTTTCTATATAATCTCTTGTCTTTATTTTTTCTCTTTTATTTAAAGTTATTAATATTTTTTCTTCTAGTTCTTTCAAATTACCTATATTAAATAACTCCCCATACTTTCCATTTTCAAGAATTTCTACTGGACCTGTAAGACAATTTGACGATATTGATGGAACATCTAATATTAAAGCTTCTATTAAAACAGTTGGTAATCCTTCATATTTTGAACTCAATATAAAGGCTTTTGAATTTTTCATCCAGATATATGGATTATTTTTCTTTCCAAGAAAAATAATGTAATTTTCTAAATTTAATTTTTTCACTAAATTCTCTAATTTTTCTCTATCTGGTCCATCTCCAACTAATACTAGTTTCTCACTTATTTTATTCTTGCCTTTTAAATTAGCATAAGCATTAATTAAGGTAGTAAAATCTTTTTACCCTTCATCTAATCTCCCAACGCTACAAATATATGGACTATTCAATAACTTTTCCTCATCTGAAGTTAAATTTTCTCTCTCACAAGCTTTATTTTCTATAGTTTCAAAATCTATTGGATTATATACTGTCACTTGCTTATTAGTAAGATTAGGAAAAATCTCTTTTAATTGCACTCTCATCTCTTCACTTACAGTACAAATATAATCAAATCTATTTATTTTATTAAAAAATGAATTTTTAAAATATTTTCTAATTCCTTCAAAATATTGTCTAACAGATCCATGCAAAAATATCATATGCTTTGGTCCTTTTACTTTTGTTATATAACTAGGTAAGAACTGAAAAAATGATATTGTTGCGTCATAGTTTTCTCTTTCTATTTTTTTTATTTCTTTTTTCCAAACAATAAAATCACTAATTAAAATTAAAACATATAAAAATATATTATATATCTTTTTTTCTTTCCCTAATGTTCTTAATTTATATATGAGTTTAGAAATTTTCTCAGATTTCAAATAAGTTATTTTTACTCTTTTATCAATCTCTTTCTCTCTTATATTTTCCTCTCCCATATCATAATCAATATATAAATCTACTTTATATCCATTTTCTATAAATTTATTTATATATCTCACTGTTACAACTTCTATTCCACCACCTTGAGTTAAAAAAGTGGTATAAAATAATATTTTTTTCATTTACTCCCTCTATAAATTAATTATTTTTTTCTACACTTGCTCCTAATAAAAATGATAAAATTGAGCTTTTTACTACTATAAACTTAATAGCTATAAACATTAACAATGTTTTTGAAATAAAGAGCAATACAATACATAAAGCTGTTCTTTCTATAGAAATAGTCTTTAATATAATTGTTCTACATATTACTGCTACAAATCCATCAAAAAGATAAAATGTCAACGAATTTACTCCAAAAAATTTAAATAAATTATATATTTCACTATTATCTTTTATTCTTTTAGTTATATTCAAATAAAATAATATGCTCATTAAAACAAATAAATGCGGATAATTTCGTACGGATAATCTATATCCAATTGGAAGTTGGCCATGATGGC
>ERZ791610.641-NODE-641-length-20789-cov-19.711151_pt1 | contig 20789 bp, 19 predicted proteins | sample MGYA00510061_ERZ791610 | MGnify/ENA primary metagenome ERZ791610 (study PRJEB30046, sample SAMN00791922) | human gut metagenome | study: EMG produced TPA metagenomics assembly of the A metagenome-wide association study of gut microbiota in type 2... | reverse complement strand
AGATTAGATTTCTTAGGGTCGTCAAAGACGATGACGTTGATAGGATGCAGGTGTACAGGTGGTAACATCATAGCCGAGCATTACTAATTGCCCGTCCACTTTCTTTCGGACTTGTACGGATCGCGATATATACGTTTAGCGGATTACCCCCGGAAACGGGTAATACACTGAGATTTTACTTTTCATCATGTCATAACCTTATTCAGGTGGTTATAGCACGAGGGTTCCACCTCTTCCCATTCCGAACAGAGAAGTTAAGCCTCGTCACGCCGATGGTACTGCGTAACAGTGGGAGAGTAGGTAGCCGCCGTTTTTGAAGAAGCCCCTTGATTCAGCAATGAGTCAAGGGGCTTTCTGTTTTCTGTCGCTTCTGAAAATGATTGTTATAAATCTTTTTTAAGACATTAAATGACTTTCTTTGGAAACAAAATCCTTTCTGGCTTGTTCTAATAGTATGATTAAGATTTATAGTTTAAATGATGTGAATGATGATAAACTTAATCAATTTAATGGCTATATTTGCGACCGGATTAGGTAAGACTAATAAATAACAACTAAGATATAATGAAAAGTTCTCCGAGATTCATATTGGCTTGTGTTCTGCTGATGCTATCTTTTAGCATAAGTGGAAATGCTATGGATTTCTCTACTTGCATATCTAGTTGTGAATCGACTTGTCAGTTCTCTGAATCATCTTCAGACAATACGAATCATCGTTCTTCTGTAGGTGGTCATCATGTAGATTATGATAGCACACAGTCTTTATCCATTTCTGATGTAGAATTGGGCTTTAAGCCTGTTTCCGAAACGAATTCTAATTATCGTCTGCGTAGAATCATTGAAATTAATGACTCTTTGAAAGACATTATTAATAAGTTTTTCTTGTTGAGAGAAAACTCACTGGTATTAGATCAAAGTAAATCCTATTACTCGGATAAGGATCCTCATTATTCCATTATCTGCAGCGACTATTATGTATTCGCTCTGAGACGTATCCTTATTTAGTATTTATTCCCTTCACTTCAATTAGTAATTTACTTTTCATACCCTGTATGGACTGTGTGGCTTTTTGTATCTAAAAAGTTACCGGGTCTATAGCGCAGTGTGTCTAATTCTGTTGACAATTTTTTCTAAATAACTAAAATTAATATCTTAACAAAAAACTTATTATGGAAACTACTAAAAAAACTCATGTCGTAGGTATAAAGAATGCCGGTATCGTTATTATTTGCTGTTTTATTCTGGCAGTATGTATTTATCATTTCCTATTGGGAAATCCGTCAAACTTTATGAACAATGATCCGAACAATCACCCGTTGCCAGGAAACTTTTTGGGTACCATTTACAAAGGTGGTATTATCGTGCCTGTCATTCAGACATTGCTGTTGACTGTACTCGCATTGAGTATCGAACGCTATTTTGCTCTCCGCTCTGCTTTCGGAAAAGGTTCTTTAGCTAAATTCGTTGCTAATATCAAAGCTGCATTGGCTGAGGGGGATATTAAGAAAGCGCAGGAAATCTGTGATAATCAGAAAAGGTTCGGTAGCTAATGTGGTTACTTCTACTCTTCGTAAATATGACGAAATGGAGAAGAATACTGCTTTGTCTAAGGAGCAAAAATTGTTGGCAATCCAGAAAGAGCTGGAAGAGGCTACTGCATTGGAAATGCCTATGATGCAACAGAATCTTCCGATTATTGCCACAATCACTACATTGGGTACATTGATGGGATTGCTCGGTACTGTAATCGGTATGATCCGTTCGTTTGCCGCTTTGTCTGCAGGTGGTGGTGCTGACTCTATGGCTCTGTCACAAGGTATTTCCGAAGCCTTGATTAACACTGCTTTCGGTATCTTGACCGGTGCATTGGCTGTTATTTCCTACAACTATTACACTAACAAAATTGATAAACTGACTTACGGTCTCGACGAAGTCGGATTCTCTATCGTGCAAACTTTTGCCGCTACTCACTAATTCTGCGGACCCTTTAAAATCTATAAGTCATGGGTAGAGCGCAAATTAAAAAGAAAAGTACGTTCATAGATATGACCGCTATGAGTGACGTTACTGTATTGCTTCTTACCTTCTTTATGTTGACTTCAACATTCGTGAAGAAAGAACCGGTGCAAGTAAACACTCCGGCTTCCGTATCGGAAATCAAGATTCCGGAGACAACGTGCTCCAGATTCTGGTAGATCCTAGCGGAAAGATATTTATGAGCCTCGACAAACAGCAGGATATGCAGGCTGTTTTGGAGAGCATGGGCGAAGAGTATGGCATTAAGTTTACTCCGGAACAGCAGAAGCGGTTTACGTTAGCTTCTACTTTCGGAGTGCCTATCAGAAGTATGCAAAAATTCCTCGATCTTCCTGAAGAACAACGGGATAAGATTCTTAGAAACGAAGGAATTCCATGTGATAGTACCGACAACCAGTTTAAGGCATGGGTACGCAATGCGCGTGCAGCCAACACTGATTTGCGAATCGCTATCAAGGCGGATGCATCTACTCCATACTCGGTGATAAAGAACGTTATGAACTCACTTCAGGATTTGAGAGAGAACCGGTACAACCTGATTACTTCTCTCAAAGGGGAATCTGAAGAATAGAAAGGAGGAAAACAGTATGAGTGCTGAAGTACAAGAGAGCGGCGGAAAAAATGGAAAGAGCAAACAGAAAAAGTTTGCCGTGCGGGTGGATTTCACTCCGATGGTGGATATGAATATGTTGCTGATTACTTTCTTTATGCTTTGTACCACCCTGAGCAAGCCTCAGACGATGGAGATAAGCATGCCGAGTAACGATAAAAATATAACAGAACAACAGAAGAGTATGGTGAAGGCTTCGCAGGCAATCACATTGCTGCTGGGAGCGGACAATAAGCTCTATTACTACGAGGGTGAACCGAACTATAAGGATTACACTTCGCTGAAAGAGACGAGTTACACTCCGGATGGAATACGTTCCATACTTCTTCAGAAGAATGCGGCTGCCGTGAACAAAGTGAGGGCTTTGAAGCAGCAGAAGCTGGACCTTAAGATTTCAGAAGAGGAATACCGGAAACAGGTTTCCGAAATTAAGAGCGGAAAAGATACGCCGACCGTGATTATCAAGGCGACGGATGATGCTTCTTATAAGAATCTGATTGACGCGCTGGACGAGATGCAGATATGTAATATAGGTAAGTATGTGATTACGGACATTGCCGAAGCAGACGAATTCTTGATGAAGAATTTCGATGAGAAGGGTGCCTTGTCACAGAATCTGGCCGATAAATGATGTAACACCTAAAACAGAAAAGTAAAATGGCAAAAATAGATTTGACTTCTTCGGAATGGTGTCAACTGATTTTTGAAGGCAAGAATCAGGCGTATGGTGCCTATAAGATGCGTGCCAATTCGACAAAACGGCATAATCTGGCAATGTTTGCCGTATTGGTCATCGCATTGATCGGGTTTACGATTCCTACGTTGCTCAAGTTGGCAACTCCGAAACAAAAGGAAGTGATGACGGAGGTTACTACTCTGTCGAAATTGGAAGAACCGGAAATCAAGCAGGAAGAGATGAAGCGGGTAGAACCCGTAGCTCCTCCACCCCCTGCATTGAAGAGTTCTATTAAGTTTACGGCTCCCGTCATCAAGAAGGATGAAGAGGTGCACGAGGATAATGAGATCAAGAGTCAGGAAGAGTTGACTTCTACTAAAGTAGCGATCTCCATTGCCGATGTGAAAGGTAATGATGAAGAGAATGGTGCGGATATCGCCGACTTGAAGCAGGTAGTAACACAGGCTGAGCCGGAACCGGAAAAAGTGTTCGATATGGTAGAACAGATGCCTGCCTTCCCGGGCGGAATGCAGGAATTGATGGCTTATCTGGGAAAAAACATCAAATATCCTACCATCGCGCAGGAGAACGGAACACAAGGACGTGTTATCATTCAGTTTGTCGTAGAGCGCGACGGTACTATTTCGGATGTGCGTGTGGCACGTGGTGTAGACCCTTATCTGGATAAGGAAGCCGTACGTGTGGTAAAGAGTATGCCGAAGTGGATTCCGGGCAAGCAGAACGGTAAGGCGGTGCGTGTGAAGTTTACAGTTCCGGTAATGTTCAGATTACAATAAAAAGATGATGAAAAGACAATTTTGGCTGATAGGAATCGTTTTGCTGGCGGCATTAAGTGCTTGCCGTTCTAAATCGAAAGACGGACCGACGGATACGTATTCGTCTGGGGTGATAGCTATTGCGGCGGATGAAAGTTTCGAACCCATTGTGCAGGAAGAAATCGATGTGTTTGAGAGTTTGTATCCTCTGGCCGGAATTGTTCCTCGCTACACTACTGAAGTAGAGGCGATTAATTTACTTCTGAAAGACAGTGTCCGGTTGGCAATCGCAACCCGGACACTGACTGAGGAAGAAATGAATTCGTTTCACAGCCGTAAGTTTTATCCTCGTGAGATTAAGCTAGCTACGGATGGACTGGCACTGATTGTGAACCGTGAGAATCCGGATTCATTGTTGAGTGTGCGCGATTTCCGCCGTATCTTGACGGGAGAAGTGAAAGATTGGAAACAGGTAAATCCGGGTTCCCGTCTGAAAGGTATTCGGGTGGTGTTCGACAATAAGAACTCCAGTACAGTACGCTTTGCGATGGATTCGATCTGCAACGGAAAACCGTTGGCGGAAGGAAATGTGAGTGCTTTGAGGACAAATCAGCAGGTGATAAATTATGTAGCGCAGAATCCTGATGCGATAGGTGTGATAGGTGTGAACTGGCTGGGAAACCGCAGTGATACTACCAATCTCTCTTTCAGGGAGGAAATTAGGGTGATGGCGGTGAGTGCCGAAGATGTGGCGACTCCCGGAAACAGCTATAAACCTTATCAGGCTTATTTGTATTATGGCAATTATCCATTGGCACGGCCGATTTATGCAATTCTGAATGATCCTCGCAACGGGCTGCCTTGGGGATTCACTTCTTTTATGACCTCCGACAAGGGGCAGCGCATCATATTAAAATCCGGACTTGTCCCGGCTACTCAGCCGATACGTGTAGTCCATGTGAATGACGAATAATAACTAAAATTAGAGACTATCATGAAACGAGTACAAATGTTTTTAGCTGGAGCGTTTATAGCAGTTGGGTCGCTCTATGCACAAACTCCTGCCTCCGAATGGAAAGCGGGTGTTGCAAAATTGAAAGAAACTATTCAGGCGAATCCGGCACAAGCGGCCGAAGAGGCTGAACAAATGATAAAAGGCAAGAATAAAAAGAATATAGAGCTGTTGGTGGCTATCGGTGAGGCTTATCTGGAAGCCGGCAAAATACCGGAAGCTCAGCAATATGCGGCTCTTGCCAAAAAAGCGAACGGCAAATCGGCTGATGCGGCCGTATTGGAGGGAGATATTGCCCTCAAACAGAAGAATGCCGGTCTTGCTTCTCAAAAATATGAGGAAGCCATTTACTTTAATCCGCGCTGTGCGGCGGCTTATCTGAAATTTGCGGATATCTATAAGATGGCAAATTCGAGTCTTGCTATCGAAAAGCTGAATCAACTGAAAGCTTTGCAACCGTCTAACACCGGTGTAGACAAGAAGCTGGCCGAGATTTATTATTTGAAGAATGATTTCAGCAAAGCTGCGGATGCTTATTCGCGTTTTGCTATGGGACCGGCAGCTACTGAGGAGGATTTAGTGAAGTATGCGTTTGCTTTATTCTTGAACCATGATTTCGAGAAGTCGCTTGAAGTAGCCAACATGGGACTGCAAAAGAATCCCCGCCATGCTGCGTTCAACCGCCTGGCAATGTATAATTATACTGACTTGAAGCGTTTTGACGAAGCGATGAAAGCTGCGGATATTTTCTTTAATGAAACCGATAAAGCCGATTATTCTTATTTGGACTATATGTATTACGGACATCTGCTGGAAGATTTGAAAAAATATGATGAAGCTGTGATACAATATGAAAAGGCGGTTCAATTGGATCCCTCCAATACGAACTTATACAAAAACATCTCTGCTGCTTACGAGCGGAAGAATGATTATAAAAAGGCGATCAGTGCTTACCGGAAATATTATTCATCTCTTGATAAGGCAAAGCAAACTCCGGACTTACAGTTCCAGTTTGGCAGACTTTATTATGGAGCGGGTACGCAATCTGATTCATTGACAATCACTGTCGAAGAGCGTAAACAGGCTTTGGCGTCTGCCGATTCTGTTTTCCAAGCTATCGCAGTGGCAGCACCGGATAGCTATCTGGGTAATTTCTGGAGGGCGCGTGCCAATTCCGCACTTGACCCCGAGACTACTTTAGGATTGGCTAAACCTTTCTATGAGGAAGTGGCTACTTTATTGGAAAGTAAAAATGATCCTCGTTACAATGCTGCCTTGGTTGAGTGCTACAGTTATCTGGGCTATTATTATTTGTTGGCTATCGAGAATCCGGCATTGAAGACCGAAGCGAAAGCGAACAAGGAGACGTCTAGGGACTACTGGAGTAAAATTCTGGCTATAGACCCCGCTAATGCTACTGCTAAAAGAGCATTGGATGGCATCAAATAGTGAATAATTTTAGTTGTTTGTCGTGACGGGAGGAGTGGAGAGTGATCTTAGCTCCTCCTTTTTGCACTTTTTCTATTTATTGCTATTGCAATTTATAATGTCTTTGTCAATGTGAAACAGTCTATGTCCGGTGCCCAATCGTAGCTGTTGCCGATCCGAATGGTATTGTAACCGGCTTTCAGTTCTACCGGAATTGAGATTTGGCTGTGATTATCGTCCTCTCCCAAAGAGCTGATTTTTGTGATGATACCGTTGACATCTACCTCTATCTGCCGTCCTTGTCCGTGTGAATAGTGGATGGTCATATTATAACGTCCGCCGTTTTCACTATATACTTCGCGCCATTCGGCATAGTTCTCCGGTTTTCCACCAAGAAATCCAACTTTCATTTTGCCGGAGGCTTCTTTGTCATAAGCATACTGGATACCTTTGGCGTTTTTGCCTAAGTCATTGAAAAGAGGCAGGTAAGCCCATTCCGCTTCATACAAAGTCGGTTCCAGGCGTGCCTCACCTTCCATGCGGAGGAACATGGCACTGTGGGCAGGGAGCGTTTGCTCAAAAATACCGGAAAAACTGCCTAAATCACTGTGTCTTACTAAATCACGCACTTTCACATTTCCACCGAATTCCAAAGAAGAGAATGGGACGGAGAATCTACATACGGTGTCGGATGGGTTGTACAATGCTACGGCACGCACATTGCCACGTTTCTGCTCGATATCTTTCACCAATACGTATCCTTCGTTTTTATGTTGTGCTACGTATGCCTGTAATCCCAAAGGATCTTGGTTGAGTGCGATTAATTCCTTATTTTTCAGTAATTCGAGCGAAGAATCCGGCATTTTTTCCAAGTCGCATCCGATGAGTAACGGAGAGCTCATGATACACCATAGGCCGAAATGGGCTTCCTCTTCGGTCGGAGTAAGACCGTTGCCGCCTACTCTGCTATTGTTACGGAATCCGATCACCATCATATCCATGTCGTTATAATGTCCGTTTCCGGCATAGGCAGACAGGTAGAGGTTCTTCCCGACTACATATTTTAATGAATTCCAATGTGCATTGATATCGCCGCTGATACGCCAGGAAGTTGCCGCGTCTTTGGCCCAAGTGCCGGGGTAAGCCCATCGGCAGATGTTTATGGAAACATTTTTATTCACTTTGTCTATGCTGTTGCGGATAGAGGTATATCGTTCTTTCTCATCCAGTCCTAGCGCTTCTCCACCGCAATAATCTATTTTGATGAAATCGAAGCCCCAGTCGCCGAAGTATAATTGGGCGTCTTGCGGTTCGTGGCCGTAGATACCAGCTCCTATTCCTATAGAGTCCTTGTTCCAGAGAGAGCCGCACGTTCTAGTCCCTGCATCCGTATAGAGTCCCGCCTTCATTCCCAAACTGTGTATATGGTCTGCCACAGGTTTCATGCCATTAGGGAAACGTTTCTCGTTTGCTTGCATGACTCCGTTTTCATCCCTTTTGCCGAAGTATCCGTCATCTACATTGATGTACTGATAGCCTGCGTCTTTCAATCCTTTCTCCACCATGAGGTCGGCCTGATGTTTAATAATGTCTTCGCTGATGTCTACCAGAAAGGCGTTCCACGAACTCCATCCCATAATAGGTGGATTGAACGGTCGTTCGTTCTCTGAAAGAGTGGTTTGGGGCTTTGTACAACTGACGCACAAAAGAGAAGCTGCTACTGCTGTAAAGATAAAAGATCTGTTTTTCATGATATAATAGGTTGGTGTCTTAAAACACAAAAGGTAACTTACTGAAAAACAGAAAGCTACCCTTTTGATTGTCGGAATGAGGCGACTCGAACGCCCGACCCCTACGTCCCGAACGTAGTGCGCTACCAACTGCGCTACATTCCGATTGCTTAAGAAGTGGTGTCACCAGGAATCGAACCGGGGACACAAGGATTTTCAGTCCTTTGCTCTACCAACTGAGCTATGACACCTTTCTTGTTTGCGGGTGCAAAGATAAGTATATTTTTTAATACCGCAATAACTTTGGAAGAAATTTTCGCCAATTTCTGATATGGAGAATAATAGTTGTATTTTTTAGATAATATATATCCCGTATCAACTACCTGAATAGCCGATACGGGATTACTTTTTATATACAGAGATATACCTTTACCTTTTAGGACTTAGGTATCTCCTTTTTGGTGTTTCCGGTTTCCGGAGATGTATTATTAGGGGTTGCACTTCCGCTTGAAACCTTAGAACTTCCTGACGGAGTAGCACCGGAAGCTGTTGCACCAGAAGCTGTTGCATTGGAAGTTGTTGCACCAGAACTTGTCGCATTGGAACTTGTCGTATTGGCACTACCGACAGCTACATTCGCAGTTTGAGGTTGTACTTCCCAATGGAACGGTTCGAAATTGGAATTCGGGTCTACCCAAGACGGTTTCTTTGCTGCATAGATGATGAATGGAGCAACAACGACAATGATAGCACCGATAATCAGTACGGAGAACCATACCGTGTTGCTACCTGTAGAAATCTGGCTGGGCGGGATAAAGCTAAGGATAAAGGCAAGCAATGATCCGCAGAAACCGAGTCCGCCGACGAACCACATCAAACCGTTGCCACTCTTACCGATACGGAACGGGCGGTTCAGTTTTTTCATCTTATAACGAAGTGCGATTGCTCCGGAGAACATCAGCAGGTACATGATAAGATAAAGAATCACTGTCAGCTGAGACAGGATCTGGTAGAAACTCTGTACAGAAGGCATTACCACAAACAACAGACTTAATACAGTTACTGCTATACCCTGTACGAACAGAATGTTTTTCTGTACACCCAGTTTATTTGTTTTCTGGAAGAACGGAGGCATATAACCGGCTTTACCTACGGCAAAGATACCTTTTGACGGACCGGCAACCCATGTCAATACACCTGCCAATACACCGAAGGCAAGGGCGATGGCAATGATCGGTGATAACCAGGAAGCATGGATATACTTGAAGTAGTTGTCAAAACCGACAAGTAAGCTCTGAGTCAGGTTAATATCATTTGCGGGGATGATGACACCAAGTGCGAAAGTACCCAGCACAAAGATAAGAACGGTGATAAGCGCACCGATAAATACTGCTTTCGGGTAGTTCTTGGATGGATTATCTACATCTTTCACGTGGATACCGCCCATTTCCATACCGGCATAGAACAAGAAGATACTGGCGGCTAGAACGACATTGTCGAAATTGGTAAAGTCGGGGAAGAAGCTGCTGTCGAAATTCATGTTAGAGTGTCCGCCTGTTGCGAGATAAATGATACCTAGGATGATCAACAATCCGGCCGGAATAATCGTACCGACCAAACCGCCGATTTTAGCCACTTTACCAACCCAGCTCATACCTTTCAAGGAAATGAATGTTGCCAGCCAATAGATGATAAGTACGACGACAAGCGTGTAATACTTGTTGTTTGCCAGTGACATATCATGTACGTCATTCATTCCGATGAAGGCGATGGATACGGCACCGAATGTTAGTACTGTGGGATACCAGATTGTACTTTCAATCCATTGTACCCAAATGGCGAGGAATCCCAGTTTCTTGCCGTAGGCTTCGCCTACCCACCGGAACACACCGCCTTGTTTATCCTGGAACATGGCCGCCAATTCTGCTGCGACGAGCGATGTAGGAATAAGAAAGACAATAGCTGCAAAAAGATAATAAAAGGCCGAACTCATTCCGTATACGGCCTCGGCCGGTAGTCCACGCAATGATACTACTGCCGTAACGTTCATGATAGCGAGGGTAAACACACCCAGCTTCACTGCATTTTTAATATTTGCCATAAGTTAAGGTTTTAAGTGAAAAATATTTTAAAGTCAGTGTTATAACAACATTTTGTACAAGATGTTCCCGCAATCTCTTTCAAAGTTCGTTAATTAACATCGTAAAATAAATAGATTGTAATAGAAAAAGGTTACTATCGCGCAATAGTAACCCTTCACTTTTTATCGGGAAAGTCTTTTAATCGACGATCGTGATATGATTCTGACCGAATACATTCAGTCCTAGCTTGTTCATGATGTACTGGATAGCCAACTGTGCTTTTACAGAGTTACCCGATCCATCCAAAGGAGGAGCGAATGCTGCGATACCGAACTGTCCGGGCAACACACCCATCACACCACCTCCTACACCTGTCTTGGCAGGAATACCGGAAGTATACATCCAGTCGCCGGTATGTTCGTAGAAACCTACCGCGGCAATCATGGCTGTGATTTTAGGAGACAAGCTGGCGTCGAACACTTCTTTCTTGGTCACCGGATTCACACCGCCGTTGGCGATTGTTCCGGCAGCGATGGAAAGCTGCAATGCGGTCACTCCCAATGAACATTGACGCGTATAAAGGTCTAGAGACATATCCGGATCATCATAGATACGGTTGTAGTTCTTCAGCAGCCAGGCAATGGAGCGGTTGTTGAAGTTAGTATCCGATTCGGACTTATACAATTCGTCTATCAGTTGAGGAGCACTGCCGCACAAGTCGGTTATGTTTCCTACGATGGCGTCCCATTTCTTGGCAGAGTCGCCTATTGGTTTCACCATACTGCAAGCGGAGATGGCGCCGGCGTTTACCAATGGAGTAGACGGGTGGTCGTTTTCCAGCAAGATGGCGATGATAGAGTTGAAAGGCAAGCCTGTCGCGTCAGCTCCGATCTTGTCCAATATTTCCTTGGCGCCATATTGACGCAGAGCCAGGATAGCCGTATGTACTTTGGATACGGATTCTATTCCGAAGCGGTAGTCGGTATCCCCCACATGGATGGTCTGCCCGTTGAGCAGGCAGACACTGATTCCAAAGAGATCTTTGTTGACATTGGCCAAGTAAGGGATATAGTCGGCATTCTTGCCTCCCGTATTCGTCTTTACCTGATCGTATGCCTCCTGTACCACTTCTTGCAATTGAGCGAGTGTTACTTTTTTATTCATAGATCTTTTATTTTTTAGCTGTTTTACGACGGCCGCCGTGGTTGAATATTTTAGCTTCTACCGGAAGATTCTTCTCCTGTGCTATGCGGGTAGGAGTAGGATAATCCAATTTTTCCAGTTCTGCAATGGCGTTCTTGATGTCGCCCAGCAACATATCTGCCATATCGCGGCTGAATCCCTGACGGACAACGACACGCATCACTACATAATCTTCCAGTTTGGAAGGCAATGTATAAGCCGGAACCATCCAACCGTGTTGAGACAGTTTATCCTGCAAATCATACAAAGTCCATTTAGCGTTCTTTGCATATTCCGGTTTCAGATACCAGATGAACAACGGGTTTACCACTTCGTTAGAGTAGTTGACGAACGGAGCCATCTTGGCTATTTCGTCATGGATGTATTTAGCGATCTGCAAAGAGTTGTACTGTACTTCTTTGTAACCTTGGAATCCTAAACGGATGAACTGGTAGTACTGTCCCAGAATCTGAGCAGCCGGGCGAGAGAAGTTCAAACCTACTTGAGTGATGTTAGCACCCAGATAATTTACACTGAACGACATCTCTTCTGGCAGATATTCTTTGCCTTTCCAAACCACCCAACCGAGTCCCGGATATACCAGACCGAACTTATGACCGGATACACTGATGGAAAGCACCCATTTCAGGCGGAAGTCCCATTTTGTTTCCGGGTAAAGGAACGGAAGGATAAAACCACCGCTGGCTGCGTCTACGTGGATAGGAATGTCATAACCGGTCTTGGCGTTGTAAGCATCGAGTGCTTTGTCCAATGCTTCTACGTCATCGTTCAGTCCTGTCCATGTAACACCCTGGATAGGTACGATACAAATTGTATTCTCATCACACATCTTCAAGGCTTCTTCGGGGTCGAGTGTGGTTTTGTCAAGTGTCAAAGGCACTTCACGCATTTCAATCTGCCACAACTGTGCAAATTTCTCCCATACAACCTGGAAACCTGTAGAAATAACAAAGTTCGGTTTATCAAACGGTTTACCTTGAGCCTGTCTTTTCTTACGCCAGCGCAACCAGGCAGCTACACCACCCAGCATACAAGCTTCTGAGGAACCGATAGCCAGAGCACCGGTTTTCCAAGTATCTTTTTCCGGAGAATTCCATAGGTTGGCAACGATGTTGATACATTTACCGTTCATCACTGCGATACGCGGATACTCAGTTTCGTCAATGTAGTTAATGTTGATGGCTTCGTTCATCAGCTTGGTAGCATATTCATCCATGTAGGTAGTCACGAAAGTAGCCAGGTTCAGGCGCGGTTGAGTCTGAGCGAATGTTTCGTCTTTTACCATCTGATAGGCGACTTCAGGAGTAGTAGGTCCATCAGGTATCTTCTCTACCGGAGAGGGTTGCAACATTCTGTCTGAACCAAATGCTTCTGTTTTAGCATCGCCTTTTCTGAAATTTAAATCTTCCATACTTAATTTGTTTTTTAAAAGGTTTAGGGCGATGGGGATTTTCCCCGTCGAATTTCCCACAACAACAGCAGGCAGTTTTGAAAGTTTTCGGCTTTTACATTATTTGGCGTTTATTAAGGGGGGATTCGTTTTGAACTTTATGCGATGAGTATTGTTCTCATCAAACCTAAACTTTTAACGAATTTGCGTATGAAAATACAGACGGGAAGAGGAACGATTCCTCTTATCACTTTAATAGCCATCTGGTCTGTTTCGGCACTGACTTCTCTGCCGGGGCTGGCCGTTTCGCCTATATTGGGCGATCTTACGAAGATATTTCCGGAAGCTACGGATTTGGATATCCAGATGTTGACTTCGCTTCCTTCCTTGCTCATTATTCCTTTCATTCTGCTGGGTGGTAAGTTGACGGAGAAAGTCGACTTTGTCCGTATCCTGAAAATCGGGCTTTGGCTCTTTGCGGTAAGCGGTATGTTGTATCTGGTTTCCAATAAGATGTGGCAATTGATTGTAGTAAGTGCCTTACTGGGTATCGGGGCTGGGCTGATTATTCCGTTATCTACCGGTCTGGTGTCGAGGTATTTTACCGGAACTTACCGGGTAAAACAATTCGGCCTTAGTTCAGCAATCACTAATTTTACGTTGGTGATAGCGACTGCCGTCACCGGTTATCTGGCGGAAGTCAGTTGGCATTTACCCTTTCTGGTCTATTTGCTTCCGCTGATTTCTATTCTGTTGATCGGTCGTCTGAAGAAAGACCGGCCGGAAGTTGCCGCTGCGGATAGTGCAAGTTCGAAAGAAGAACGGGCGGCGATAGATACCGGCGGAAGTAAATATGGTATTCATGTGAAGCATTTGATAGAATTGATGTTCTTCTACGGAGTGACGACTTATATCGTATTGGCGGTGATATTCAATCTGCCTTTCCTGATGGAGAAGCATCATTTCTCAAGTGGAAATTCGGGCTTGATGATTTCTCTTTTCTTTCTGGCGATTATGGCTCCGGGATTCTGTCTGGATAAGATTGCGGCTACATTGAAAGAACGTACCAAAGCATACAGCTTGCTGTTCATGGCATTGGGATTGTTGCTCATCTGGATAGCTCCGCTTGAATGGCTGATTATTCCCGGATGTCTGTTTGTGGGGTTGGGCTATGGTGTCATCCAACCCATGCTTTATGATAAGACTACGCATACCGCATTGCCGGAAAAGGCCACATTGGCACTGGCATTTGTAATGATGATGAACTATCTTGCCATCTTACTTTATCCTTTCATCGTTGATTTCTTCCAATGGATATTTCATACCAAGTCTCAGGAATTTCCTTTTATATTCAATCTGGTGATTACCGTTGTCACTTTCTGTTGGGCTTATCTGCGCCGTAATACTTTTTTGTTTAATGATCAACTGAAATAACAAATGAAGAATAAGAAACTGGAGGCCAACTTGAGTATGGCTGTCTCGAAAGTGTTTAGTGGTTTGAATGTGAATGCCTTGAAGTTCCTCCTGCCTTTGTGGATGAGTCCGCTGACAGGGGCTACTTTCCGATGTACTTTTGCTGCCGTCGCTTTTTGGGTGATCAGCTGCTTCATGCCCCCGGAGAAGACAACTGCCAAAGACAAATGGCTTCTTTTCTTATTAGGCGCTTTGGGACTCTACGGCTTTATGTTTCTCTACCTGACCGGTTTGAGTAAGACAACGCCTGTCTCCAGCTCTATTTTTACCAGCCTTCAACCTATCTGGGTATTTCTGATCATGGTATTCTTTTATAAGGAAAAGGCGACAAGAAAAAAGATAATTGGTATCTCCATCGGATTGACCGGCGCATTGGTCTGCATCCTGACCCAACAGAGTGACGACCTCGCCTCCGACGCCTTTTTAGGTAATATGCTTTGCCTTCTCAGTTCTGTCGTTTATGCTGTCTATCTCATTTTGAGTCAGCGCATACTTACCGCTATCGGTGCGATGACAATGCTTAAATACACATTTTCGGGCGCTGCCGTTTCTGCTGTCATAGTGACGCTGATTACAGGATTTGAAGCTCCGGTATTGTCCATGCCTTTCCATTGGACACCTTTCCTTGTGCTGATGTTCGTACTGATTTTCCCGACCACTTTGAGTTATATGTTACTTCCTGTCGGATTGAAATACCTGAAAACGACGGTTGTTGCCATTTATGGTTACTTGATTCTGATTGTCGCGACCGTTGCTTCTTTGATATTGGGGCAAGACCGCTTCAGTTGGACACAAATGTTTGCCATCCTCTTTATTTGCATCGGGGTTTACCTGGTGGAAGTGGCGGAAAGCAAGGAAAGCAGTACAAAACCGGCTTGAAACGATTTACTTCTGCCGTATGAAAAGAAAAGAGGGCAACCCATCGCAGGCTGCCCTCTTGCTTATGTCATCATCATGTTTTATAGAGAGGAGTTGATTGCTTGTGCTATCGACTTGAATTCTTCATCCGACAATTTCAATTTCGGATTTGAGAACAACATATCCGATTCCTTTTGGATAGGAATTAAATGAATATGAGCGTGAGGAACTTCGAGTCCGATAACTGCTTCGCCCACTTTTTGGCATGGGAAAGCTTTTTCGATGGCACGGGCTACCTTTTTTGCAAATACATGCATTGCGGCCAGGTCTTCATCGCTCAAATCGAAAATATAGTCTACTTCCTGTTTGGGCACTACCAATGTATGTCCCTTTACCAACGGATTGATATCGAGGAAAGCAAAAAACTTTTCGTTTTCCGCCACCTTGTAGCAGGGGATTTCGCCTGCGATGATTCTGCTGAATATTGTTGCCATAACTTTTTATTGATAAAATAAGGCAAGCCTCACACGGAGACTTGCCTTTTTGTTAAAATGATATGTTTACTACTTCCAATGCAATTTTGCCCTGCGGAACTGTAATTTCTGCAACTTCACCTACCTTCTTGCCAAGCAGTCCTTGTGCAATCGGAGTGTTAACGGAAATCTTGCCTTCCTTCAAGTTAGCTTCGCTTTCAGAAACAATGGTATAAGTCATTTTCATACCGTTCTTCACGTTCTTCAGTTCCACCTTATTTAAAATCTGTACGGAATCTGTTTTGAGTTTGGACTCATCAATGATTTTTGCATCTGCGATCACCGTTTTCAGTTTGTTGATGCGCATTTCCAACATACCTTGCGCTTCTTTGGCGGCATCGTATTCTGCATTTTCCGATAAGTCTCCTTTATCTCTGGCTTCGGCTATTGCCGCAGAGATCTTCGGGCGTTCCACTGTTTCCAGCTCTTTAAGTTCCGCCATTAGTTTTTTGTAACCTTCTTCTGACATATAAGCCATGATGTTTTCCTCCTTTAATTGTTTTTTATGGTCATATAAACAAAAAAGAATTCCAACATGAGTCATGTTGGAACCCTCTTTTTCATTATTTCTTTGCAAAGATAGCCTTTTAAGTGATACGTGTCAAGTTAAAAAAGCTGCTATGTAACATATTTAAATGAAATATGCTAATTTATAACAACTTTAGAGCAATGACTTGACGGCAGCTTCCAAATCTTTGATATCTTCGCCGCGAAGTTTCAGTTCGTTGTTGCGATTAATCAGGAAGATGGACGGTACTTGGCGTACATTATATACAGCTACATTCGTAGAATATACTCCGTTGCCATCGCGTACGCATACCCACGGAAGGTTGGCGGCCGATGTTTTCCAATAGTGCTCGTCCGCGTCGAGAGATACCTGGTAAATTTCCAGACCTTGCGAAGCGTATGTATTATATAGTTCGCGAAGCATCAGGTTGTGGGGAGCACCTGCTGGCGATTGGAACACGGAGAAGTCAAGTAATACGACTTTACCTTTCAAATCGGTCAGCTTACGTACATTTCCTTTTACGTCACGCAATGCGATATCTATAATTCCTGTTTCTACAATTTTGTCTTGCGGAATCTCCAAAGCTTTCGCTTGCGGCTGGCGTGTATTCTTCATACCTTTGATAACAATGTTATAAAGATTCTTGGAGCGTACGGCATTGGGGAATGTGTTGTTGAGGCTCGTCGCTACGGCTGCAAAACATTTCACGTCATCTTTATTATTCAACGGATCGAATATCAGATAATTGTTCAGCTTCTGGAACAGTGCGAAATAGGCGGCTGCCGTGTTGGGAGCTGCGAAGATATAGTTCACTTTCACGTCCTCTTTATATTTACCGAGCAATGTTGCCAGACTGTCCTCAAAGACATCGTGTCCTATCTTGTTGCCGCGCAGTGCAGCCAACAGGTCATCCACATTTTTCTGGAGACGGATTTGTTTCAGCGTCAGTTCTTTTATCTTGTTGCTGTTTTCCGAACCTTCTACGGTATAATCGGTGGAGAAGTCCACATACGGAGCTTTGATCTGAACCGTTTCGATAGAGTCTACAGAAAAGTTGATTACTTTGTCGTCTATCCGCAGACGGTAAAATTCGGGAGACTCGGGACGAGCTTGTTTAAAGCTGAATGTACCTTCACCTTTCAGTTTCACTGAATCGAGCGGAACAATACCTTCCAGACCGGAAGCTTCCAGATAAAGCATTTTGCCGTCGGCTCCTGATACATCCCCGTTCACCTGGAATTTAGGACCGGTACTACAAGCTGTAATAGTAAGTGCGGCAAGTGCTGTAAAAGTTATCTTTTTCATATAGCGTGTGTTATTTACGAGTTGCAAATATACTTCTTTTCGAGATTAGTCAAAGCATTTTGTTGTGTTCTTCTCCTAATTTTGAAAAAAAAACGGTTTGCAACTAACTTTTTACCTCATTTCCACCTGATTACCACGATAAATGTATATCTTTGCAGGAATTTTGAAAGAAAAAGTATAGATAAAACAATTTTTATGATTAACCCAATTGTTAAGACGATCGAGTTGGCGGATGGAAGAACCATTACACTCGAAACGGGAAAGTTGGCAAAACAGGCAGACGGTTCTGTAATGCTACGCATGGGCAACACCATGTTATTAGCTACTGTTTGTGCCGCTAAAGATGCAGTTCCCGGAACAGATTTCATGCCTTTACAGGTAGAGTACAAAGAAAAATTTGCGGCATTCGGCCGTTTCCCGGGTGGTTTCACCAAGCGAGAAGGTAGAGCTTCTGACTATGAGATTTTGACATGCCGTCTCGTTGACCGTGCTCTCCGTCCTTTATTCCCTGATAATTATCATGCAGAGGTATATGTGAACATCATCCTCTTCTCGGCTGATGGTGTAGATATGCCGGATGCGTTGGCAGGACTTGCAGCTTCTGCAGCACTTGCCGTTTCCGATATTCCGTTCAACGGACCTATCTCTGAAGTACGTGTAGCACGTATCGACGGTCAGTTCGTTATCAACCCGACTTTTGAACAACTCGAAAAAGCAGATATGGACCTTATGGTTGCCGCTACTTATGAGAACATCATGATGGTGGAAGGCGAAATGCAGGAAGTGTCTGAGGCTGAATTGCTGGAAGCCATGAAAGTGGCTCACGAAGCCATCAAGATTCATTGCAAGGCTCAGATGGAGTTGACAGAAGCGGTAGGTAAGACGGTAAAACGTGAATATTGCCACGAAGTGAACGACGAAGAATTGCGTAAGGCAGTTCGTGAGGCTTGTTATGACAAGGCTTACGCCGTAGCAGCTTCAGGAAATAACAATAAGCACGAGCGTTTTGACGCTTTCGAAGCTATCCGTGAAGAGTTCAAGGCTCAGTTCTCTGAAGAAGAGTTGGAAGAAAAAGGACCTCTGATCGACCGTTACTATCATGATGTGGAAAAAGAAGCAATGCGCCGTTCCATCCTTGACGAAGGCAAGCGTTTGGATGGCCGTAAGACTACTGAAATCCGCCCGATCTGGTGTGAGGTTGGTCCGTTGCCCGGTCCTCACGGATCCGCTATCTTTACTCGTGGCGAGACCCAGTCATTGACTTCTGTTACGCTGGGTACTAAGATGGACGAAAAGATTATCGACGATGTTCTGGAACACGGAAAAGAACGTTTCCTGTTGCATTATAACTTCCCTCCTTTCTCTACAGGTGAAGCAAAAGCACAGCGTGGTGTAGGCCGTCGCGAGATTGGTCACGGTCACCTGGCTTGGCGCGCTTTGAAAGGACAGATTCCTGCTGACTATCCGTACGTAGTACGTGTAGTTTCCGATATCCTCGAATCTAACGGCTCTTCTTCTATGGCAACCGTATGTGCCGGTACATTGGCATTGATGGATGCAGGTGTGAAGATCAAGAAACCGGTATCAGGTATCGCTATGGGACTGATTAAGAATCCGGGTGAAGAAAAATATGCCGTATTGTCCGATATACTCGGTGACGAGGATCATCTCGGGGATATGGACTTCAAAGTGACCGGAACAAAGGATGGTATCACTGCTACTCAGATGGATATCAAGGTAGACGGTCTGTCATACGAAATTCTGGAACGTGCTTTGAATCAGGCAAAAGAAGGCCGTATGCACATCCTGAACAAGATCACCGAAACAATTGCCGAGCCGCGTGCTGAACTGAAAGAACACGCTCCGCGTATCGAGACAATGACGATTCCTAAAGAATTTATCGGTGCAGTGATCGGCCCTGGCGGTAAGATTATTCAAGGTATGCAGGAAGAGACAGGTGCTGTGATTACTATCGAGGAAATTGATGGTATGGGACGTATCGAGGTTTCAGGAACAAATAAGAAATGTATTGATGATGCAATGCGCATGATCAAAGCGATCGTTGCTGTTCCCGAAGTAGGCGAAGTGTATAAAGGTAAAGTTCGTTCTATCATGCCTTATGGTGCGTTTATCGAATTCTTGCCGGGCAAAGACGGTTTGCTGCACATCTCCGAAATTGATTGGAAACGTCTTGAGACTGTAGAAGAAGCCGGAATTAAGGAAGGTGATGAGATTGACGTGAAGTTGATCGATATCGATCCGAAAACCGGTAAATTCAAACTTTCTAGAAAAGTTTTGTTGCCAAGACCGGAAAAGAAGTAAAGAGCGAATAGCTTTATAATAGTAAGGATAGTCCGAAAACTTAGTTTTCGGGCTATTTTTTTTATACGATGAATAGGGAATAAGGAGAGAGAATCGGGCTAAAAAAGAGAATCGGAAAGTACCCCCATACTTCCCGATTCGAAACAGTCAAAAATCGACCTTAATCAATTTATTAACTTAACACGTTGCAAATATATGAGATTTTTTTCTTAGAAAGGACTTTTTACGCAAAAAAGTTTAGACTGCGAGGATAATATGCTTTTCCGTTTGTTGTTGCTTGGGATGTTTATCGGCTGTTACAAGGGAGTGATTTTACTTGGTTTTTAATGTCGCTTTTCTTGTTTTTCTTATATTAATTTCGTATCTTAAGAAATTTTGTTTTTGCCTGTTTGGGTGGTCACTTTGCAAAGTGATATTTGTCATTCTATAAAGTGCCATTTGTCTTCTTATAAGGGGACATTGGTCACCTTGTAAGGTGACGACTACCCGCGTGCATAAAAAGGTACTGTTTTGTGTGCGTCAATTCCTTATTCTCTGCGTGGAGCAACCTTACTTATATACTTGTATCGGCAATTCTCCCCGTAATGCACCGAGCGCGTTGAGGGCTAATGCTTCCAATTCATCTTCTCCGGGATACACATATACGGGAGCAATGAATGATATGCGTTCTTTCAATCGGCTGATTACATAATCGGAATGCGCGATACCGCCTGTCAGTAGAATGGCATCCGCCTTTCCGTAGAGCACGGTAGCGGCAGCCCCTATCTCTTTGGCGATATTGTAAATCATGGCATCCAATATCAGTTTGGTATGATGGTCGCCTGCTTCAATGGAACGTATGACGGTG
>ERZ791610.633-NODE-633-length-20913-cov-2.739285_pt1 | contig 20913 bp, 19 predicted proteins | sample MGYA00510061_ERZ791610 | MGnify/ENA primary metagenome ERZ791610 (study PRJEB30046, sample SAMN00791922) | human gut metagenome | study: EMG produced TPA metagenomics assembly of the A metagenome-wide association study of gut microbiota in type 2... | reverse complement strand
TCAGACGTTTCTTTTCAACCTCCGTCATCTGTTTCGGATCGATAGCATCCAGATCAAACGGAACATAGGTCAGATTTTCAAAATACATAAACTGACCATATTCATTCTTCTCTGCTTTATGGCAGACCAGTTCATTCTCGGTACGGATACCATACTTTCCTTCCAGATATACACCCGGTTCATCGGTTGTGATCATGCCTTCTTCCAGCACACCACTGTCATGGCGTTCCGGTACGATCTTCCAGCGGAAACCGTTTGGTCCTTCATGTACATTTAAGATATAACCGACACCGTGTCCTGTACCACATTTGTAGTCAATCCCCATGTCCCACAATGGACCTCGTGCGAGAATATCCAGATTCAGACCGCATGCACCATATAAAAACTTCGCATTGGCAAGCTTCATATTGGAACGGCATACTGCTGTGAAATGCTGTTTCATCTCATCGCTGATCGGACCTAACACAAAAGTTCTCGTGATATCAGTTGTTCCCTCATAATAATGTCCGCCTGAATCTACCAGTAAAAAGCCTTCCGGTTTTAATACCGTATCGGATTCCGGTGTTGCAGAATAGTGCATCATCGCTGCATTGGCACCATAGGCACTGATCGTTGTAAAGCTTAGATCAATAAAGTTCTCCTGCTCTCTTCTTCTTGCCTCCAGATAATCAGACGCAGAGATCTCTGTCATCGGGATTTTGCCGATATTTGTTTTCAGCCAGTACATGAACTTTGTCACTGCCACACCGTCTTTGATATGTGCAAGGCGGGTGTTATCCACCTCAACCGGATTCTTGACTGCCTTCATCAGCTCGGTAGGGTTTGGTTTATTTATAACCTGAATGTTCTTATTTAATTCACTGCAGATACGATAATTGACACTGCTCTTGTTCATCAGAACCACGGCACTCTCCGGAATGGTCGGAACATAAGTGTAAATATCATCGTATGGTCTTGTCTCGATATGATTTTCCTTCAGATAAGTGCGGATGGTATCATCCACCACTTCTTCCTGTAAAAACCAGATACACTGATCCCTGGTCAGAACAAGATAGGACAATACTACCGGAACGCTCTGGATATCACCGCCACGGATATTCAAAAGCCATGCAATATCGCAAAGGCTCGTAAGAATGTGGACATCCGCACCTTCCTCTGCCATCTTTGCACGCACATCTTTGATCTTCTCTGCAGTGCTCTTTCCAGAATATTTTTCTTCCAGTATAAATAATGGAGCTTTGGATAACTCCGGTCTGTCTGTCCAGATCAGATCGATCAGATCTTCCCCTACGGACAGTGAACCTCCTTTTTCCTCCGCGATCGCTGCAAACTTTTCACCCCAGGCACCGTTTACGGTTCTTCCGTCAAAACCGATACAGCCGCCCTGTGGCAGTTTGTCTTTTACAAATTCTTCTACGGCAGGCACACCTTCCTCTGCCATGCGGTATAATGTGACGGTGCTTCCTTCTAACTGTTTCTCAGCCTGCACAAAATAGCGTCCGTCTGTCCAGAGTCCTGCTTCCTTTAACGTGATGACTGCCGTTCCTGCGGAACCGGTAAATCCTGTAATAAACTTTCTCGCCTTAAAATGCTCCCCCACATACTCTGACTCATGAAAATCAGCGGTTGGAACTACGTAAATATCAATGCTTCTGCGTTTCATCTCTTCGCGAAGCGCAGTTAATCTCTCTGGTATCATTTTTCTTCCTCTCTCTATGTCTCATTTATGCCTGTATGGCATATTATCAGTTACTGTTCACTCGTATCTCGTTCCAGTAACGATGATCACTCTTAATTCTCATCTGCGAACTCAAAAAACTTCGTGTCGATCTCCGGATAAGACCTCTTTAAGGAAATCGGTCTGCCGGAACGGTTCAAAAAGCAATGGGAACTCTTTGCCGTTGTGCGCAGCTCCCCGGTCTCTTTGTCAGTCATCCGGTATTCCACATCCATCTTGATTCCATTATACTTTGTGATCTTCGTCTCGATCACCACCGTGTCATCAAAATGAACCATACTGTGGTACTCGCAGGACACCGACAATACCGGACTGATGATCTCCATCTCTTCCATCTGCTTATAACTAAGCCCGATCTGTTCCATCAGATCCATCCTTGCCTCTTCCATCCATTTGATGTAGTTGGAATGATGGATAATTCCCATCTGGTCTGTCTCATAATACTTTGCGTGATGCTCATAAGGGCGGATCTTGATCGCGCTCTCATCTTCCCCATAAATCCGTATCTCTTTTCCAGCCATGATCTGTCACTACCTTTCTATTTATCTTCAATAGCTGCCTGTGACTATCTTATCACTGCGGTAGTTTTATTTCAATGCCACTCTCTAAAATATTCCTGATAATCTTCTTCATCTGCAAAAAGCATGTACGCTCCGTCCACATATCCCATATAGCCTGCTTCGATCACATATCCCTTCATAAAAAAACACTCCTTTCAACTTTTTACGTTCTCTCAAGTTGAAAAGAGTGTATCTTATTTGCTGTCCAATAAACCGTACTTTTATGGTGTCTTAGAAAAAAAATTTATTTGTTATTGGCTTTTTCCTGAAATTTTTCATTGTCGATCACGAATCGTTCATGCGTTCCCTCACCGATCATGCCGCGCTCGTCAAACGCTTCCACTTTAAACACCAGTCTCTTGCGGTCGATCTCTACCAGTTCACTCTTGGCAGTCACTTCCATTCCAAGCGGTGTTGCTGAGATATGGGATACGTTCATCAACGTTCCGACTGTTCCTTTTCCCTCCTCCAGTTCTGCTGCAACGCTCTTGTAGGCAGCCTGCTCCATCAATGCGATCATGGAAGGTGTTGCATATACCTTCAGTTCACCGCTTTTCATTGCCTGTGCTGAATTGCTCTCTGATACTACCTCTTTTGCTTCTCCTCTGATACCTGTCTCTAACATCTGTTACCTCTTTCCTGTCTCTTAATCACTTTCTTCTATTATTAGTTCTGTAAAGATAAACTTATTTTAACACAGGCTTTCCGATACAACAATATTCTTTTCCTGTTTTCCCCTCCAAAAGGCGGAGAGCAGGAAAAGGATCAGACAGCCAAGACTGATCATGGTGCCAGTCTTCAGTCCGGGTGTTGTATAAATAAGTTCTATGTCATGTTTTCCCTCCGTCAACGGCACACTGATAAACGCCTCGGCAAATGTTTCCGGCTCTGTCTCTTTTCCATCCACATACACCGTCCAGCCATCTTCCCTTGCAATCGAAAATACGAGATCTCCCGCTTTTTCCACATCGATCGTACCTGTGATCTTCCGGTCTGAAAACGAGGTGAGTTCCATTGTCTGGCTGTTCAACGTCTCATATGCGGTATCCAATGCACCCATATTCAGCTTATAAGCAATGATATCCACACGCTCGTTATTGGAATTTTTGATCCGGATCACTTCCCCGGCTTTCGCATACCCCAGATCTAAAATATATCCGTGGGACGCCTTCGTAAAGGACTTCGTTCTTCCATCACTGACCTCTTCCTCAAGGGTGTCGGATGTCACGGAACTGTATGCCGCAAAATAATATCCGTCCTCCGTCACCTGGATTGCAGACACTCCGGTCTCCGATTCCGACGGAACTACCGTGAGCATCTCTTCCTGTGCCCCCAACAGTCCTGCAAGTTCATTCTGGTTAGAGACACCGCCGCCATTTTTATAGTCCCAGCGTTCTGCCACCTCATCATCTACCATAAATCCCAGTGGAAGTGAATATTTATTTTCATATAAATAAGTGTTCCCTGATGAAGCTGCAAGAGTGCGGATTGGGCTTTCCTCCATGGCATTGTCTGCGATCACATATTTTAAAGAGAGCATGGAAGAGATCAAAGGCGACGCACCGTTGATACAATAGAAATTCTTTCCGCCTTCCATTCCAAGATCCTGATAAATATGACTGACATTGATGTTCATCAGCGAAGAAAACTGTGTTGCAGAGTAATAGCCGGACAACGCCGCATCATTTTTCGTTTTCCGCTCCATCTCCTCCGTCCGATAAAAATACACCGCGCTGCTTTCACTTTCCTTTTCCTTCGCCTGCTCTAAAACGTTTTCATAATCCTTCCAGTCTTTCACATAAGAAGTTCTGCTCACCGTATCCAGACCTGTCATATCAAAGTTGATCGTCAACTCTGTAATCACTACAATTGACGTGATCAAGAAAACATAATCTCTGACTTTTGCAGTTCCTCCATACCACACCAGAAGCAGCACCGCGTACACAACGATAAACACTGCCGTCGTAAAGAAACTGTCGCTTCCGATCAGTTCGCTGTCCGACCAGCGGTACGCTGCATACAGGAATGCCCCATCCAAGACCAGTGCCACAGGCACGTGATACCAGCGGTTTTCTTTCAGATGTAAAAATGTTTCAAAGCACAGTACTAACAGTAAAAAACTGTATAAAAAACTCTGTCTGCCCGGCAGTGAATCCGGGAAATGCAATCCATGCCAGATAAAATCCAGCATATTATTGGCAAAGCTTAATGCCATAAACGCAAGCAGTAATACGCGCGGCAGTTTCTTTTTCCAGCTGATCCCGCGGTTCATCAGATATAACAGGATCAAAAACAATGTAAACACGCCAGTATAAATGTTTGGCCAGTGGTCACGTCCTGTATACGTTTCTACAAAAATACATTGCCTTCCCAGCTCTGCGAGCAGATTAAAATACCATTCCACCGCACTTGGAAAAGAAATCCCCTGCGAGCCGCTCTCCCCTAAAATAATCGCTTCCGGGATCAGCAGCACTGCACCTGTTCCACCCGCCAGAAGGGAATACCATGCAAACCGTACACATGCCCCGATTTTTCCTTCACTCTGCTCCAATAAAAGGATCAGAAAATAGAGCACAAGAAAAATGCAGATCATAATCGAAATGTAATAATTGGACAAAATGGCTGTCGCCAGTGTCACATAATACAATGCAGCCTTTTTCTCTTTTACAAGCTGTTCCACACCGAGGATAATGAGCGGTGCAAGCACCAGACAATCTGTCCACATCACATTCCAGGCATAAGCTGCCATAAACGCAGACAGTGCATACGCCGTTCCAAATACCGCGATTGCCGGGTGATTTGTGTGAAAGTGCTTTTTCAGATAATATGCAAATGTCAGTCCACAGAGCGAGATACGAAGAATCATAAGGATTGACATGAATTCAATCACGTATCCCTTCGGGCACAGCAAAATAAACCAGTTCAAAGGGCTTGCCAGATAATAGGCAAACAGTGACACAAAATCCGCACCAAGCCCGATCGTCCACGAGTACATGAGGCTTTCGCCGCTTCTTAATTTATCCACAAACTCTGTAAAAAAAGGACAATATTGATGATACATATCCACCTGTAACAGACAACGCTCCCCAAATGGATACACTTCATGATCGATACAAATGATCACCGAGATCAGAAGTGGTATCAGAAAGGCGGCAAGCAGTGGCAACCGTTTACACCACTTTTTCGATTTTGTCTCATTGATTTGTGTCTGATTCATTCTTACAAACTCCTGTTTTCTTTCCTTCATTTCTTTCCTGATGAGCGATCTGTCTGCACACTCACTCCTTTTTCCAGTCAAACAGCTGATAATACTGCAGACTCTGGTAATCTTTCAATTCCTGTTTTAAGCTGGATGCATTGGTATCCAGACCATCTTTCGTGAGCACACGCATTGCAGAGATAACCGGATAATTCTGTTGTAATCCCAGCAGATAAGAACCATATGCATTCTCAGAAATTCCTGCATAGCGCAGTACGTCCGCCGCAAGATAATTTGCACTTGTATCTTTTCCGCTCTCTGCATCAATGTCATAATTCGCCCAGATCACATATGGCACTTCATACCGCAGTTTCAACTGATCCTCTGTCAGTGTCTTTGTCGTCATACCGTTCAGATTCAAAATCGGCGCTGCCACCGTGTCATTTGGCTGATGATCCCCAAAGAATACTACAATTGTCTTTTCGTCTGCCTCCTCAAAATAGGAAATCAGTTTTTCCAGTGCCTGATCCGAAAGTCTGACAAGCGATAAATACTGGCTCAAAGGTGTACTTTCCACACCCTCCACTGTGATATCCGGGGTAAAATTATCATAAGTATCCGAGTATCCACCGTGATTTTGCATCGTCACATTGAAAACGAATAAAGGTGTTCCCTCTTCTTTTTTCTCATATAATTCAATGATCTTATCCACACAGCTATTATCGCTGACGTACTTGCGCACATAGCCTGCTCCCCAGTACTGGTCTTTAAAAATACTCTCTGAAAAGCCAAGCAATGGATATACCTTATCCCTGTCCCAGCCATCCGCATAATAAGGATGGGTTGCCACCGTCTCATAACCCAGAGATGCCAGATACGCCGGGAGCGCCGGAAGTTCTTTCGTGATGTACTGCTGATACGGAATACTTCCCTGTGGCAGAAACGCCATACTGTTTCCCGTCAGGAACTCAAACTCTGTATTTGCGGTATTTCCTCCGCACACAGACACATTCAGATAACCTGTCACCGTATTTTCTGCTCCGTTCTGTAAACTGTGCAGATATGGCATATAATCTTCATTTGTTGTAAAATCTCCCAACACTTTCAGGTCAGAAAAAGACTCATTCATCACGACGATGATATTTGGCAGTTCCTCTTTCTTATCACTGCTGTCTGCGTCATCTTCCTGCTCTGTATAGCTTTCCAGCACTGCCTGCTCTTTTGCAGCGTCATAACCTGACGGTTTTTCTACGGTCACATAGGCAAGATCCATTGCAAAAGTCACTGCCATTCCATTTACCTGCGTCATAAATGCCGGGGTAAATAAAAATGGATACAATCTGTGTCCGGTCTGAAAATCTTCATCCTGCAGCAGATTGACAAACAAGACCAGCACGATACAGCATACGCCCGCCGGGATCAGACGCTTCCATAATTGAAACTTCGGTATTCCGGTTTTTACAAACTGCAGTAAAACGATCATTCCAAGAAACACAAGCGTCACCACAACCATTCTCGTGTCCGGTTTAAAATCATAATTGGACGCCACACTTGCTGCCGTCTTCCAGGAAAAAATATCCCATGGCACGATCGGATTGGTTCGGAAACGGACCACATAGGCATTTGCGATTCCATAAATCATCGCAATCACCAGTTCGATCCGAAGCCCGCTTTGTATCTTTCCGGTCACACTGACAAAGATCCACGCCAAAAGCTCAAAGAGCAAGATATTAAAAAACTGCGCCCACGGTCTTACCTCTTCGAATGGATTGTGTGTGTAGGCTTCCATGAGATAAAACGTGATCACCGGGAATACGATCAGTGTAACGATTGCTGCAATGAGCTGTATCTGTTTTTTATATTTCATCTGTTTCATTTTATTACTTCCAACTTTTCTGATTCATCTTCTGCCACGGAATCCTGCACAAAAAAATGTGCCAAAATGTTTTTCCGTGACCACAACACGGTACATTTTAGCACATCTCTTTTTCAATTGAAATCCATTCGCAGATTTTTCACATTTTTATAAGAATTCAGTGACAGATTTTTCCCTTTTACATCATTCCATCCGAATTGAAGTTTCCGGAAGAACCTCTGCTTAAATTCAGATAAAAATGAGCCGTTGCCATATGGGTATATGGATTTAAGAATAGATCTCCGATTCCAAATGTACATGCACTTAAAATCATCCAGCCGATAAAACTGAAATCCAGACAAAACAGCGACCATTTATTGCCATCCATCATCTGTTTGGATGCCTCAATCGCCTCCATGATCCCCATTTCCGGATGTTCTGCCATGATGTATGGTGCCATTGCATAACGATAGGTAGCGATGAGTCCCGGTATGATAAATAACATCGTCCATAAGAAAATAAAAATAGAAGTTACAATACGAAGCCCGAGTGCCTTTCCGAAATACTGGAAATAAGCAAACTCATCCTTAATGTCCGCATTCTCGCCCAATGCACGTTTGGAAAAATAAGCACACATACCAAGTTCCACTACACCACCGATTACAAACTGTGCCAGTGCATAAATGCTTAAAATGCTCATCATGACAGCCAGGATTCCGAGCATTTCTGCCGGAAGCTGATTCAGGCTCATATTTATCCCAAAAATCTGTACGCTCATTCCCTCCCCATATTGATAATTTGCGGTAACAGGTATAACGGACTGGATTCCTCCAAGCAATGCTCCTACAAAACAAACAAGAACTGCCATTCCCCAGTTTCCACTCAAAGATGCTCTTGCGCGCTCACGGTAATCTGCTGCTCTCAACATAATCTCTCTCCTTTTTCTCCTAAAAATCATTTCATTATCCATAATAAGTCTTTTTCTCCAAAAATAAAAGCCCTATTGCTTTATTTATAAAAATATTATATTGTGTTTTCATCACTTAAACATACTTCACTGCCCACACCTCATGGGCATGTGAACGGAAACAACGAAAGGTAGGTTATGATTATGGATGAGTTTTTTGATCAGTTTTTCCCAACTGAATTTCTGATAGAATATTTAGAAAATGGTCCGGAAGAAAACATGGATCGTTTTCAGACTTATGTGGTGTATCGTTTTCTCTCTTTTGCGGCAAAGGAAAATCCGGCTGTTGTAACGGAATTAAGAGATACTTTAGAGTGTCCGCTCTCTGTGGACAACCTCGCAGATATTTATCACTTTCTGGATCAGGATTTTTATTTTTCTCCTTCTTTTTCCGAGAATTCTTTTGACCCGGTTCTTTTATGCTACGCCATCGCCATCATTGACGATAAATCGGGTTTTGGCCTTGCAATCTTAAACCGTATTTTCAAAGAGGCATGCCCTGAGATCTCTTCCGTGGATTTTTCAGATGTGGATGTGGATCTGGAAGTTTTATTGCAGACAGAAGTACAGTTTTATGCTGCCCTCGCCATCTGTTCTATTCACTATAGTACACTGATCGCATTGCTTCCAAAATTTGCAGCCGCTTATATGGAAGATCTGCATTTTACGTGCGAAGACTTTATTCTCTATGATTTTATGGATGAATATTTTGAAACAAAGAACTGTTCTGCCAACCCTGCTTTTCAGGAAATGACCGATACTCTGGTACTGGCAACCCTGCAGTCCTTTGATACGGATCTTGAAAACTTTACGTTAGACGGCTTATTCCAGTTAAAACACCCTTCCGGACGTTTTGCAGCCGTATACCGCAGCGGTGCGATCGATATGAAAGATCTCCCGGTTCCGGCTGACGCTGCCGTTCTGATGAAACATATCCTCTCCTATTCAGCCGCTTATGAACTTCGCAACAACCTCTACGATTACCACCTCGACGAGGACAAGACGATCACGCTCACCAACTGGAAAGAAAACCTGAAATGGCATTATGTGCAATATACGAATGTATATAATCTCGCCCTTTCCTCTTTTGTGGCTGCCTGCTACTCCAGAAAGCTGCTCCAAAAACAGTTTGAGGAAAACCTGCGTGAGCTGAATCAGTAATGGAAAGTCCCCGGAATCACCGGAAACCGGGGACTTTCTCATTAATAATTGCTCACGACAAGACGTTTCTTGAAATGGATATCCATCTGGTCAATGGCTGTCCGTGCCTGACTGTAACGATTACGATTGGTGTTGATCACACAGATCTGGCTTGCACCATGAAATTTTCTGCGAAGAAAAAAAGGAATATTGATCCAGCTCTTGGTAAACGGAATATGATTCTCCATCAGAACATGGATCGTCTGCTCACTGGTCTTCTCATTCGTTGTTCTGCATAATTCGATATCTCTGTCAATGTCTCTGCCATTTCCTAATGTCACACTTCTGCCCATAACATAAAACTCCTTCTTCACTTAATCCTGATCTGTACCTGTTTTCCAAGACTTCCTGCCACCTTGATCAGGAAATCAAGGCTTGGATTATATTTGCCGCTCTCAAATCTGGAAATATTAGACTTTTTCGTTCCCACACGTTCCGCCAACACTTCCTGTGTCATATCCTGCGCTTTTCTTGCATCCTTTAACTGCTGAACCACTTCATACCGAGGGGTAAGCTGTTGACCTGCAAGATGTTTCTTTTCTCCCTGAGCCAAACTGACGCCCTCCTGCATTCGCCTATCTTTTGCTGCAATGATTTTCTGCTTATTCGTTCATTGCTTTTTTTACTGTAATTCTTTTTTCACATGTTATTAAGTTATCATATATGATAACTTTCGTCAACAAAAAAGCCTGAAAATCATTATTTTTCATAATACGTTTTTCATTTCTAAAATACGGATAAAATAATGGATAAAATAATTCTTGCAGGAATCAAAAAATTTCTTGCAATCTGTCTTTGAGTATGATAAGATATTTCTTGCTTGAGCGATTTTGTTCAAGAAGTTTATAAGACGCAGGAGTGGCGGAATGGCAGACGCATCAGACTCAAAATCTGACGCTGGCAACAGTGTGTGGGTTCAAGTCCCATCTCCTGCATTGATACATTTATTGAAAAGCCTTGAGAATAGTTATCTCAAGGTTTTCTTTTTATTGAAACAATAGAATGTTCGCGAAGCGTGCATTCTATTGTTTCAATAAAACACATTAGATGTTATAATATAGTCATAAATTCAGGAGGTACACACTATGCCATTACCAAAAGAATCTTCTTACACAACAGATTATATATTCTCTCTTCCGGAAGGGCAGAGAGCGGAACTGATTGATGGTGTTGTTTATGATATGGCACCACCAAACCGGCTTCATCAGGAACTCGTTTCAGAACTTCACTATAAGATTACTGATTATATCAAAAAAAACAACGGTGCCTGCAAAGTTTTTCCAGCCCCATTTGCCGTTTTTCTAAACGCGGATGACAAAACTTATGTGGAACCGGATATCAGTGTTATTTGTGACAAATCCAAGCTGGATGACCGCGGATGTGTCGGTGCACCGGACTGGATCATTGAAATTGCATCTCCAAGTACCAAACGCACGGATTACGGTGTGAAATTATTCAAATATCGCTCTGCTGGTGTGCGTGAATACTGGATTGTAAATCCTCTTACGAGAACAGTGAATGTCTATGATTTAGAAAAAGAAGAATTAAATGATCAATACAGTTTTGACGATGACATTGCGGTATGTATTTATGACAATTTGACTATCAATATTACAGAGTTACTAAAACAATAAAAAACTGCTTAGGAAAAACGGAGACATCCGGTTTGCCTAAGCAGTTTTTTATTCATTTACTTCATACAGATAACTCTTGCCTTGTTTTCCAACCCGAACGACGATTTCAAGGTCTGTTAAGATCAGAAGAACGGTCTGCGCAAGCCGCACCGGGATTTTGGCGTGCTTTGCAAAATCTTTTGCAGTAAATTGTTCCGGCAAATCATATGGAACAAACTGCATGTAATCTTCCCTTCGGTCGATACAGACTTCCTCTGCAAACTTTACCGGAATGCGGTCGTACCGCTCACTTCCCTTTTTCTTATCTCTGCTCCATCCATTTAAAAGACGGTACTCCTCCATATCAAGCAGCGCCAGTTTTAAATGCAGATTTGGATTTGATAAATAAGGGCGGATCTTATAGAGCTCGATAAATGCCATATAAGGATTTCCGGTCTTTGGTGACTTGCGTTTCGGTGAAGTCTCTCCGGTTTCCTCGTCAATCCACGACAGCCACTTGATATGGGGAATTGGATAAACGATTGTAACCGGATATAGTGGCAGAAAAGCGTCAAGCTTCCGCCGCATTTTATTAAATGCCCTTGTCTGGATCTCGATGATCTCCTGACCGGTGTAGATGTCTGCCACAAAATTTTCAATCGGAATCTCATGCATATCCGTGTCCGGTGCATAATAATTCTTCATCACTGCATGCACTGTTTTTTCGGATAATGTACCGATTCCCTGCCGTATTCTCTGGCTTCCTACAATTTTATTTTTTGTATGATCAAATAAAGTTTTATCGATACACAAGTTTTCGACCTTTCAATTTTTTTATCCTGTAAGGCAGTTCGTAAATCTTCTATTTTTCCGGATGCTTCATATTTTTCAAAATATCGAAACAGTCAAATGTTGCAAAATAATCATCCGGTGTCTCTGCACGACGGATGAGCTGTGTAGAGCCATCTTCTTTTAACAGGACTTCTGCGGAACGGAGTCTGCCGTTATAATTGTAACCCATGGAAAATCCGTGCGCTCCTGTGTCATGAATCACGAGCAGATCACCCATATCAATCTTCGGAAGCATGCGGTCAATCGCAAATTTGTCACAGTTTTCACAAAGAGAACCTGTCACGTCGTATTTGTGGTCGCACGGTTCATTTTCTTTTCCCATGACCGTGATATGATGATATGCACCATAAATTGCCGGGCGCATAAGGTTTGCAGCGCAGGCATCCACACCAATGTACTCTTTGTAAGTGTGTTTCTCATGGATCGCTTTTGTCACAAGACAGCCATAAGGTCCTAACATGAAACGTCCCATTTCCGAATAAATGGAAATATCGCCAAGTCCTGCCGGAACTAAGATTTCCTCAAATGCTTCTCTGACACCCTCTCCGATCACACGGATATCATTTGGTGTCTGATCCGGGCGGTAAGGGATTCCCACACCACCGGAAAGGTTGATAAATTTAATATCGCAGCCTGTCTTGTCCCGAAGTTCCACCACAAGTTCAAACAGCTGACGCGCCAGCTTTGGATAGTATTCATTCGTAACGGTATTGCTCGCTAAAAATGCATGGATACCAAAGTATTTTGCACCTTTTTCTTTTAAAATTTTAAATCCTTCAATGATCTGTTCATGGGTAAATCCGTATTTTGCATCTCCCGGGTTATCCATGATTCCATTGCTCATTTTAAATACACCGCCCGGATTGTAACGGCAGCTGATGGTCTCCGGGATATATCCGATCGTCTGCTCTAAAAAGTCAATGTGCGTAAAATCATCCAGATTAATGATGGCACCAAGTTCATCCGCAAATGCAAACTCTTCCGCCGGTGTATCGTTGGAGGAAAACATGATATGCTGTCCGTCAAATCCCTGTGAATCTGCTAACATCAGCTCCGTTAAAGAAGAACAGTCGCAGCCACAGTCGTACTCTTTTAAAATATTTAAAATAAATGGATTCGGAGTTGCCTTTACCGCAAAATATTCGCGGAAGCCCGGATTCCATGCAAATGCCTCTTTCACTGCTTCTGCATTCTCACGGATCCCCTTTTCATCATATAAATGAAATGGTGTCGGATATTTTTTCACGATCTCTTCTAACTGTTCCTTTGTTACAAATGGTTTCTTTTCCATAAATTCTGCCGCCTTTCGCCATGTATTTTCCTATAGTCTTATCCTGCTGTTATCTGGATTCCGTATTTTCCCTGCTGTCCGTGATATATTGCTCGATCTGTTCATCCAGATAAACATTAAATTCCTGCATGAACTTTAAAATCGTGTCTGTCTCATCTTTGGAATAACGGGACAAAAACTGCATGTCACGCTTCTCCCACTGCTTATGACGTTTTTCATGTTCCTGAAAGAGAACCTTGCCGCGCTCAGTCAATTTAAAATATACTTCTTTTTTATTTGTCTCCAACGTGTATTTTTCGATCAGACCTTTTGCAAGAAGTTTTTTCGTCATCTTGCTGATCGCGCCACGCGTCATCTGCATCTGTTCTGCAATTTTGGTGACATTTGGCAGTTCCAGACGTCCAATATTATCAATACAATGTGTCTCTGAATAACCATACTCATCGAGACACTGGCTTTCTGTCAATTTTGAAAGCATATCCTGATGCTCTAACATAAGAGCGATTTCCTGTAACAAACGTTGTTGTTCTTTCATAGCCCACCTCATTTTGTTTCCATGTCAACATTTATCATACCCAATATATCGCATTGATAATTTCATGTCAATGTCTCCAAGGCAATTTTTTTCTCATGAGTCTGCTGTCTTTCCTGATGGATTTACATTTCCGGTCAACACATCCACAATTGCATCTCCGCCAAGATTTCCAGGCTGCGTCATCAAGAGAATTGCATTTACTCCCGCTATTGATTTTATTTCCGAAAGCTCCACTTTTTTTGTATGAATTGGTAAAACTCCATCGTTTTCCAGAAGTACCATACATTCCCCTGCTAGCCTTCCTTTGCATTCTCATTATACTGTTATTGTCATTTCGATTGTTCTATAATTTGATGGTAAATTGTATGGAATACTTACAAAGTTTTATCCAATCAATACTTTCTTGCCTTCGAATGCAAAGCCGTAATGTCTGATGTTCTCTGATGCAATTCCTCTTCCGGTCAATTCGGCATCGTATGCTTTTTCCTCAATCTGTGCAAGTGCAGCCTTCACAGTATCTTCCAGTGACTGCTCTGACTCTGCATCGTGTACTTTAAATTCCATAATGATCGCCGGCTTTTTCGATACACTCACATCTCTTGGTATCATCATGACATCATATCTTCCAAATCCGCTCTCTCTGTTGGAGTGGATTTCATATTCATCCGAAAGCTCTGCAATCAGTCCGAGGACAAATCCATGATAAAATCGTTCCGGTTCACTGTTTTGTGATGCATGTTTTCCTGTATCAAAAAAACTGAATGTTGAAAGAGCCACTTTATTCATATAGTAATTCATTGCTTTTTTATCATCAGACAGCATCGCCTTCACAAATCCATTATAATTTGAAGCAGCGGCAGAAAACCATCCCCGGAACATTCCAGCAAACATTCCTTCTGTCTCCATATTCGTAATTGCAAGATGAAACCAGGGTTTTCGGTAAATCCCTCTGTATTCGATCTCCACAGCCTTCAGATAACCACTCGCAAGAAGTAGGCTCCAGATTGCACTCTCATTATGATCTAACTGTTCAAAAACAATCTGTTCATCGAAGTTTTCTATGACCATCGTTCCTTCCAATAAAAGCTCCATCTTTTCTTTGATTTCACCGGATGCTGTCTGGATCAGTCGTCCCACAAGCCTGTTAGAACTCGTGTCTGCCCAATACGCCTGAAGTTCCCTTTTGTCCAGAAAGTTTGTAATTGACCATGGATTATACATATCCTTGCACTGTCCAAATACAAATCCGTCATACCAACTTTTTACCAGTACCTTCTCTTCTGATAATCCTGCTTCATCCAATGCATCAAACACTTCTTTCTCTGTAAAACCGAATGCTGTAGCATACTCATCACTAGTGACCGTCACCACATTCAGATTATTAAGATCAGAAAATACTGATTCTTTGGAAACTCTGGTTATTCCTGTCATAAGTGCACGTTCTAGATATGGATTGGTTTTGAAAGTTGCATTAAAAAAATTCCGTACAAAAGATGTAAAATCGTTCCAGTATGCATAAAGATAAGCTTCCTGCATCGGTGTATCGTATTCGTCTAAAAGAATGATCACATTTTTTTTATAATACCGATTCAAATAACAGCTCAACTCATGCAGTGCCATACTACTCAATGCATCATCCATATCAATCTTCACTGATTGAAACTGTTCTTTCTCGTTTTCACTGAGCAATTCTCCATCCAGTAAAAAACGGTTCTCCTCGTAAACGCGACAGATCTGTGCATTGATCTGCTTTTTCGCATTTTCATAAGAATTAGCCTTAACTGAAGCAAAACTCAAAAAGATTACCGGATAGGTTCCCTGAAGCCTACGATACGTTTCGTCCTTCCAGATTTCCAGCCCCTCGAACAATTCCAATTGATTCTGATATCTATTAGAGAAAAAACAGTTCAGCATACTCATGTTCAATGTTTTTCCAAAACGCCGCGGTCTCATAATAAGCGTGGCTACGTCCTTCTTTTCCCACCATTCTCTGATAAATGACGTCTTATCTATATAAAAACAATTTTCTCTTCGGATACTTTCAAAGCTTGCATTTCCAATACTTACTGTCTGTGGCATTGCTTTCCCCCCTGATTCTGCAAAGTAATTAGTAGATTCTCATTAAAAGTGTATTATTCACACGAATACTATGTTTATTATACTGCTTTTCAAATTCGAGCACTTTTTCAAAAAATTAATTCCACGAAGCGTTGGTTTCCCCTCTGGAATGCATAACTGACCTCTCCCTCTGCATGGGGCATCGTCTTGCGGATTACATTTCATATCATATAATGTAAGCAAAAAAACTGCAATCCACATTTTCATTGAACTACAGTTTTTATTGTTACATAAATTTAAAAATGTTATAAATATTGATCACAATCATCAAAACCATAAGTGCGATAAACAGCTTATCCACTGTCTTCTCATCGATTTTTTTATTGATCGCACGTCCACAGATTCCTCCGGCGATACCACCTGCAACCATAAGGATCAATACTCCGATCTGAAAATCCGGTACACTTCCTGAAACGATTGTTGAAGCAATGCTTGCAATCTGCGAGAAGAAAATAATGTACAGAGAATTTTCTGCTGCAATTTTTGTTGACATAGAGAAAAAGAAAAATAACACTACAAGGTTAATAGGTCCGCCACCAATTCCAAGGAAAGAAGACATAATTCCAAGAAATACACCAATAAGAACACACACAATTGCATTTTCTACTTTATAAGTCTTAATTTTCGCCTTATAAACCGTATAAATAAGTGTTCCAAGTGTTACGATCAAAAGACACAGTGCCTGAACTGCTCCTACCTTGTTTGGATCACTGCTCAAAGATTTCACATAAGAAAACAGCCATTTCCCAATCAGACCACCAACCGCTGCCCCTATTGCAAGCGGTAAACCAGTTTTCATGGAAACATGTGATTCTCCACTGATTTTGTTTTTCAAAACAGAATACGTTGTCATAGACAATACTGTACATCCTGACAAAAAGCTGATGGCTGTTACATCCAGCACTCCAAAAGAATCAAGTACCGGTTTGATGATGACTCCGCCACCAATACCGCAGATTGCACCAACAATAGATGCACCAAAACATACGACTAAAAATATAAGATAAATCATTTCTCATTTCTCCTTTCAAACCCATCTGCAATTCTTCTAAGTAAGATCACTGCAAAAATTGATAAAATAAACTCTGAAACAAAACCGGCATAGGTTATTCCTGATGCCTGGAAAATTTTATTCAGGATCACGATTGCTGGTATCTCAAAGACAATCTTTCGCAGGATTGCAAAAAAAAGTGCTGTTTTTCCCATTCCAACACTTTCAAATACACTGACTGCCAGAAAATCGACCAACATAAATGGCATACACATGCAGAAACCTCGCAAAAACATTGCACCGTATGTAATAACCTCTTCATTTTTCATAAACAGTCTGATCAGGGATGGTGCAAAAATCCAACATAATATCATAATAAGAACCATACACGGCACCAGAAGTTTCATAACTGTTTGAATTGTTTCCTCAAAACGCTGTTTATTTTTGCTTGCATAAGAGTATCCCACTAACGGCATTACTCCCTGCGTTCCTCCAAGTGCAACCTGAATTGGAACCATATACACTTTTTGTGCAATACCGACTGCTGCTACCGCAGAAGAACCATATCCAGCAACAAAGTTGTTTAAAATGGTCATTCCTGTTACATTTAAAAGATTTTGAATCGCTGCCGGTATTCCAACTTCCATTACAGCAAAAACAATCTCTTTTGTCAATGACAGATACTTTGGATTCAGATTTATGTTTGTTTTCTTTTTTCTTACCATAAGAAGGCCAAAAAAGTAACAGCATGCAAAACAGTTTGATAAAAAAGTTGCCAGACCTGCACCTGCTGCACCCATGCCCAATCCCCATGGGAGGATGAAAAACGGATCAAGAATCATATTTAGAATACATCCGCTCATAGTTCCGATACTCGCATGCAAGGATGCGCCTTCAGCTCTGACCATATATCCCATGACGACATTTAAAATTGTTGGTATCGCACCACATACAACTGCCCAGTTCATATATGCGGTTGTTGCTGCCGCAGTATTTATATCTCCTCCAAGAAGAACTACAAACGGCTGCATAAAAATATAACAGAGTGCAGACAATAGAGCTCCACTCACAACTGTTCCATAAAAACCCAAAGATGCACTTGCGCATACTGTCTTTAAATCTCCTCTTCCAAGTGCCCTGCTCATCATACTTGATGAACCGATTCCAAACAGATTGATCACAGCGTTAAATGCCAGAAGTGCCGGTGCTGCCAATGCAACTGCCGCATTCTGGATTTGATCATTCATCATTCCGACAAACAGAGTATCTGCCAGACTATACAGCACCGTTACAAGTGCACCTATAATCGTTGGAATCATCATTGTCTGAACTGCCTGTGGAACCGGAGTTTCTTCAAATAATTTTTTGTTTGTATTTTGCACAAATATTCCTCCAGAAATTTATTCCTGTCCTTTGTGATATTCCGTTCAAAGAAAAACGAGTTGTAAAAACAACTCGTTTTTCTTTGATTAGGGTATATTTTTTATAAAGGAATTTCACTACACTCCCATAAAAGAATTGTCATGAATTTTGCATAGTGATTAGCAGCATCCACATCCGCCATTGTTATGACGATGTCCGTATTCATCCATGCAGTCATCCGCTGGATTCTTCATGCAAAGATGAACAGCTGCTTTCTTGAATGTCATAGGAAGTGCTAAGATGTTCGGGTTGCTTCCAACGAATTTCTTCTCAGCATCTGCTAAAGCTTCTTCAAAAGTAGCTCTTGTCTTAAGACCCATTCCTCTTGCATATCCCGGTTCCTCAGCACCAACAATATAGATTGCACTTGTATTCATCTCAGCAATATGTCCACAAGACATCATAGAAAATCCGTGGAATGGATGGAATGCATTTGTGAAACGGTATTTACGGATATATTCTTCATTTGTTGCGAAGTACTCGCCGTAACGGTTGATATCTGGCAATGTATTCATATGATCATGCTGGAATAATTCATACTGTTCTCTTAAATATGGCCATAATTCATCATGGAAATATCCATTACAGATAGAAGAGCAGATGATTACACAGTTGTCACTCATGACACGTTTAAATCTTAATACCTGTGCACTCAATGCCTGCATCATCATGATCGGGTTTGTTCCCATTCCATCACCATAGTGAAATTTCTGTGGCATACCGAATACAAGTACATCGTATTTCTTCTCTGCCCAGTGTACATAAGTTCTCTTATCTGCAAGTTTCCAGCTGATCGGCATCATTTCTTTTGCATATCCGGAATAAATTGCAATCTGTCTTGAACATGTATCAAGTACAGCATCACAACAGAAGAATGGATGACCCATCTTCTCTTCCATATGCATACTGATCTCATTGAATTTATCACGCATTAAGCTTCCACCATTAACCGGTGTAAAGTCGTCTCTGTGCATAACAGAAGGTACATGATGGCTTGCAATACATCTCCAATTTGTGATACCTGTTGCACTGTGTTTGTATCCGCCTGAATATCCACCATATGGATTTCCCTGTACATGACCGATCAGAATTGGAATATCACAGTCAAATACATATTTGTTCATGTATACCGGATCACCTCTGTGAGTTGTTCCGAGATATACCATATGCTCCTGATCCTCACTGTCATGACTGATGATCTGACCTGTATGCCAGAATTCGTTGAATAATTCCTCACCGAAAATTGCCTTTGCGTCAGATTCTTTACTTCTTGGATGTAAACCATTGGAAATAATGAACAGAATATCTTTCTTCTCAACACCTGCCGCATAAAGTTCTCTTAAGATGTATTTGATACTTAATTTTCTATGGCTAGTTGCCTGTTCTCCACCTTTAACACGGTCTGGAACGATAAATGTAACAGTGCTACCCTTATGAGCAAGCTCTGTTAAAGTTGGCATTCCGATTGGATGAGCAAGACTCTCTAAATAAGCTTCTTCTAATTTATCCTCTGGAATATAATCCGGATCTTTTACTGTTTCACCAGGGATAAAAATATCAGTATTATCTGGCAATTCAGCTGTCATAGTTCCCTGTCCATATTCGAAATCGATCTTCATATCTTTGTTCTCCTTTTTTTTCAGGATTGCGAGCTTTTTTCGCAATAACCTGGTTATCTGGTTTAGACAATGCAAAACTTCTTATATACTTCTTTTATTTTACATTATCACGAGTGTCGTTATAATCTGTTTGTCAGACTAGCCTTCCATGTAGAGACGGATGATCTCAAGGTATTCTTCCGGATAATATCCGATCTCACCCTGGAATCTTGTAAGTGCGATCAGTCCTCCGTCGATTTCATCGATAGAAGCGAGCATTGCTGCATTATCCTGCTTTAATCCACCACCGTATACAATATCCATACCACCAGTCTGCTCTTTTACAAAACGTGCGATCTTAGTGATGTAGTCTTTTCCTGCCGGTGTTTTACCAGGTCCGATTGACCAGATTGGCTCATAGGCGATCACGACTTTAGATTTGTCAACATCTTTTAATCCGATCTCAAGCTGTTTGCCTAATACTTCCTGCCACTGATCCTGCTCTTCACTCTTTTCTCCGATACAATAAAGAACTGTCATTCCTCTTTCAATGGCACATTTGATCTCCTGATTTAACAGCCGGTTCACTGCATCTGTATCTGTCACTCCTGCTTCTGCAAGAATTCCTGCCTTATCGTTACGTTCTTCACAATGTCCGATGATTGTTGTCTCACATCCTGCCGCAACCATTGCAGATGCCGGTCTGTTTGTTGTAAATGCACCAAAATTGCCACCTACTGCAGTGTCTGCTCTGTAAACGCTCTGGCATCCAACCTTGATCGGGCTGCCCTCTGTTTTTGCTTTTGCTGCATTTAAAAGGTGAACCTCCGGAAAATACATTGCAAATTCTACTTCTGAATGATCATATTTTTTCAGTTCGTCCTGTGTATTCTTTACAATATACTCTGCCCAGTCAGCAACCGGTGCAATACGGTTTACTCCACCAAATTCTGTTGGAACATCAAATCTTTTTA
>ERZ791610.599-NODE-599-length-22070-cov-13.991506_pt1 | contig 22070 bp, 18 predicted proteins | sample MGYA00510061_ERZ791610 | MGnify/ENA primary metagenome ERZ791610 (study PRJEB30046, sample SAMN00791922) | human gut metagenome | study: EMG produced TPA metagenomics assembly of the A metagenome-wide association study of gut microbiota in type 2... | reverse complement strand
CGCCTCAAAAATTAAGGCAAATCTTGAATTTCATAAAAGTTCAGACGACTTCAAAACGAAGAATCCAAAATAAGATGAGCTTTCAAGACCTTTGAACGGAAAATGGAACTATTCACCGCTGAGTAGTTGCACCTAATTATCTGCCGGCCGAAATAAACCGCAGTATCCCTCTTTTGGCGTGCCCCTTTCATTTGTCAAAATCAGAACCTTCACCTATTTGTAACATGCGTTTTGCAGCCCCTTCTTCTTTTTGGCAAAAAACGTGTTACTTTCGCACTTTTTCCGAAAATCGTGTATTTGTTTAATATATTAGCCGTAATTTTGCAATAACGTTACGTTGCTGTCATATTCTAACGCATAAAAAATCTTTCGTTTGCTTTCATTAAATTGTTTGCATAACCATGTTACGTGTTTATGCGTAGGACGTATGTTGCAGCAACCGTTCATGCTAACAAACTAAAACTATTTAAACAAGCAATATGAGCTTCAATCTCCCTAAGACAGATAAAAAGCGTGTAGTAATTGTAGGCGGTGGCTTTGGCGGTTTGAAACTGGCTAACCAGCTCCGCAAAGGTCCGTTTCAAGTAGTGCTTATTGACCGTAACAATTACCACCAGTTCCCCCCACTGATTTATCAAATTGCTTCGGCGGGTATTGAACCAAGCTCAATCTCTTTCCCCTTCCGCAAAATTTTTCAGAAGCGCAAAAACTGCTTCTTCCGCATGGCTGAGGTGCGCTCCATCTTTCCCGAGCACAAAATTATTCAAACCTCAATCGGTAAGGTTAGCTACGACTACCTGATTCTTGCAGCCGGTGCTACAACCAATTTCTTTGGCAATGCGAATGTGGCTGCTGAGGCTATGCCTATGAAGAACGTGAGCGAATCTATGGGTCTGCGCAATGCACTGCTCGATAACTTTGAACGCGCCCTGACCTGTGCCACTGACCTTGAACGTCAGGAATTGCTCAACATCGTCATTGTCGGTGGTGGTGCTACCGGTGTCGAAATTGCCGGTGCCCTGAGCGAAATGAAAAACTTTGTGTTGCCCAAGGACTATCCTGACCTGCCCACTTCGCTCATGCACATTTACCTTATTGAAGCCGGTCCGCGCTTGCTTCCAGCCATGAGTGAAGAATCGAGCCACAAGGTGGAACACTACCTGCGCACCATGGGTGTGAACGTGTTGCTCAACAAAATGGTGACTGACTATAAGGATCACTGCGTCATGCTCAAAGATGGTAGCTCCATTGCTACGCGTACGTTCATTTGGGTCAGCGGTGTAGCCGCTCAGCCTGTGGGCAACCTTGATCCTTCGCATCTGGGTCGTGGCCGTCGTATCATTGTTGATGCTTTTAACCGCGTGCCCGGACTCGATGGTGTGTTCTCAATTGGCGACCAGTGCATCATGCCCGAGGGCGACGAGGAATGGAAGGGCGGACACCCGCAGTTGGCACAGGTGGCCATTCAGCAGGGTAAACTTTTGGCTAAGAACTTGCAGCGACTTGAAGCGGGAAAGGAACTGAAGCCTTTCCGCTACAAGAACCTCGGTACGATGGCTACCGTGGGCCGTAACCGTGCCGTAGCTGAATTCAGTAAAATGAAGTTCGGCGGTTTTATGGCGTGGTTCCTTTGGCTGGTGGTGCACCTCCGTTCTATCCTTGGTGTGCGCAACAAGATGATTGTGTTGCTCAACTGGCTTTGGTACTATGTGTCGTACTCGCAGAGCTTGCGCATGATTATTTATGCGAAAAAGGCTAAGGAAGTAATTGAACGTGAACAGCGTTTGGCTTCGACGCACTGGGGTACGGATTTAATGAGTGAGGGCTCGGAAGATACGCGCGATAATCAGCCGGGCGAGCAGAAGTAAAGTATAAGCATTGCTGCTTTGCTGTAAGTATATGCAAACAGGACACTCGAACGCGAGCGGGCTTGCGTAAAGCACCAAAAAAAATCACCGCATCAGGTTTAGCACCCGATGCGGTGATTTTTGCTTTACGATTCAATCTTAAAAAATAGGCAGATATAGAAGTCGTCTGAACTTTTCTGACGAAGATTTGATTTGGAAATTTATCTCTTCTAAATTCAATCTTCACCTTTCTTTTGGCCGTTTTTTGACCTTTCATCAGTCGTGTAGCTCGCTACACTCCTTCTTCAAGACCCAAAAACACCTCAAAAATTAAGGCAAATCTTGAAATTCATAAAAGTTCAGACGATTTCATAGAGAGAATATTGTCAATCAACTTAATATACTTCAACGTACGAAGCCAGGCGTTTGGCCTTGTCGCGTACTTCGTCGAGGTTGCCGTCGAGCGGTGCATTGCATACCACAACACCCATGCGGCGGTTTACCCTTGTTGTGGGTTTGCCAAAGATGCGCAAGTCGGCATCTTCCTCGCAGGTGCGTTCCAAACCGCGGAAGTTAGGCTGTTCGTCGCTTGCAATGGGCGAAAGAATGACGGCACTGGCACCGATGCGCAACGGCTTGATGCACGGAATAGGCAAGCCCAGAACGGCACGAAGATGCAGTTCGAATTCGTTGAAATTCTGTGTGCCGGCCAGCGTGACCATGCCCGTGTCGTGTGGACGCGGTGAAAGTTCTGAAAAGTAAACGCCGTCGGTGTGGCTCAAGAAAAACTCTACGCCCCAAATGCCGGCACCCGTCAGTGCGTGCGTCACCTTGTCGGCCATGCGCTGTGCCTCAGCCAGGTGTTCCGGTGCAATGTGTGCAGGTTGGAAACTTTCGCGGTAGTCGCCGCCTTTCTGTACGTGGCCAATGGGCGGACAGAAGAGCGTAGGGCCGTTCTTTTGCGTCACGGTGAGCAGTGTGATTTCGCTGTCGAAGTGAATGAACTCTTCGATAATAACCTCGTGAATGTCGCCTCGGCTGCCATCCATAGCGTATTCCCAGGCATGGGGCAGGTCGTCGGCCGTTTTAACCAGCGATTGTCCTTTGCCCGACGAAGACATAAGCGGCTTAACGACGCAGGGAAAGCCGATTTCCTTGGAGTGTTCAACCAATTCATCGTAGGACGTGGCATAGAAATATTTGGCAGTTTTCAGTCCCAGTTCCTTAGCAGCCAAGTCGCGGATGGCTTTACGGTTCATGGTGTAGTTCACAGCGCGAGCCGAGGGAGTGATTTGAATGCCTTCGCGTTCGAAGTCGTAAAGACGTTCGGTACGGATGGCTTCAATTTCGGGAACAATGATGTCGGGGTGGTGTTTTTCGACAACGCGTTCCAACGCCTCGCCATCGAGCATGGAAAACACCTCGTATTCATCGGCTACCTGCATGGCAGGAGCTCCGGCATACGAGTCGCACGCAATGACGTGCTGACCTAATCTTTGGGCTGCAATGACAAATTCCTTGCCAAGTTCGCCCGAACCAAGAAGCAAAATCTTTTTCATTGGTGATAGAACTGTGTATAGATGGTTGCAGCGCGTTGAAAATAAGAAATCAGCGCAACTGCTATTTTTCATGTGTGCTGCGCAATGTGGTTGCGGCGAAACGGCTCCCTGTTGTGCCCTGCTGTGCTGCAGCGTTTACCGTTTGGCTTGTGCAACCCATTGCTTACCGCAAATTTACGTTATTTTGCGCAAACTTTCGCCATAATTTTGCGATTACTTACGAAAAGCAAGTGTTCCAAACGAAAAATAGGTGTTCCAAACTCACAAGAAAGTTTGAGAACACCTACTTTAAAAAGAGTGTGGGATATGTGCGTAGCTCCAGGTTATTCGGGCAGCAAAACTTTGGCTATGGCTTTACGCAGTTTGCCTTGGCCGATGATGGGGGCATGTGCATCTTCGGGGAACATGACGTAGAACTGGCCGGGCTGTGCCGTGAAGTAAACATTGGCAGGGGTGTTGTAGAGCGCAAAGTCGTTTTCGGCATCGAAGGGTTTTTCGCTTTCGCATTCTAAACTGCACAGGGCTGACCAACCTACGGTTTCGGCACCCGAAAGCGGGAAGTGAACGTCGATGTAACGGCGGTGAACTTCGAGCTTCTGGTTCTCGGCCTCAACCAAGGTGGCATCGGCTACGTTGATAAAGAGTTTTTCGCCGTCGAGCGTGATACGTCCGGCAGGCACCTGCGTGAGGTCGTGCGACTTGACGTAGTCGAAAAGCTGTTTAAGGAGTGGGTGCAAGGTTTCGGTGCGCTCACTTGCTTGAAGAGATTGCAGAATCATATAGCGTAATGGAAAAAATAAGCAGGTGTCCAAAATCTAGCGATTTCTTTGAACACCTGCTGTGCTGTTTGTTAGTAAGTGTTTCTACTTATTGAAGCGTTTAGGCTTATTGGGCTTTTTTCAGCGTTTCCAAAATCTGCCAGCACTGGAACAAACCTCTGGGCACGTGGAAGCATCCTTTCCATTTTCCACCTTTGAGCGGCAGAAGAACTTCGCCCTGACGGTTCAGGTAGCCATACCATTCGGGATGTTCGGCATCGGTGAAGTGTGACCAGGTATATTCGTGAACGCGTTCAAACCATTTCAAACATTCTTCGTTGCCGGTGAGCTGATAGCCCTTGAGCATGGTGATGAGCGTTTCGATGTGAACCCACCAAAGCTTTTGGTCCCATTCGAGCTGCTGGCAGGGATGGCCCATGCGATCCATAAAGTAGAAAATGCCACCGTGCTCCTTGTCCCAACCATATTCGGCCTCGTTGAGCGCGATGCGTACAGCCTTTTCAATGAGTTCGGGACGGTTCAGGCGTTTGCCAAGGTCCATGATGAACCACATGGCCTCGATGGCATGACCGGGGTTGAGCAAGCGGCCGTCGAAGCAGTCAACGAGGTTGCCGTCGGTGTCGAGGTGCTCCACAATCAAGCCCAGTTCGGGACGATAGAACACGTCCATCACTTCGTGAATGCAAGTGTCGATGGTGCGTTTCAGGAAGTCGGGTTCGAGCAAGGGTTCGATTTCGAGTGCCACGTTGCACAAAATCATGGGCAGGGCAAACGACTTCAGCTGGCGGGCACCCGCAGCAGCCTTGTTCCACTTACCCTTCGGATTGTCGACTTTCGAAAGCACGATGTCGAAGGTACGTTTCGCAATGTCGGCGTATTCAGCGTTGCCCGTAGCAATGCTCAACTGTCCGAAAGCAATGACAGCAAAGGTATAAGAGAAAATGTTGTACGGCTCAACCAACGGATTTCCTTCGCGATCGAGCGAGAAATACCAGTTGAGGTTGCCGTCGTGGCCGTATTTCTTAAGAAATTCAGCACCCTGAATGGCACAGTCGAGCCATTCTTGACGTTTTTCTACTTTGTTGTAGAGCGTGGCAAACATCCATACTTCGCGGCCCTGCAGCCAAATGAATTTATCAGTGTCGTAAACCGAACCGTCGCGGTCGAGGCAGGTGAAGTAGCCACCAAATTCTTTGTCCTGCGACTTTTCGAGCCAGAAAGGGATAACCTTGTCGAGCAATTCCGATTTGTACTGCTCGGCTAATTGTTTGAAATCAGTCATATTTGATATGTGGTGTTAAAAGATTTTGTTTTCCGATGATTAAATGCGTAACATCCATCCAGGAGATGTCGGAAGAATTTACCAGGAGAAACCGGAAGAACTTACCTGAAGAAATCTGAAGAATTTACTGCTCACGCTGTTTCCAAGTAAGGCCTTGCAGATTCTTATCCTCGTGAATGAGGAACGACATAATGTAGCCCACTAGAACTGAAACGGTCATGCCAATGAAACCGTAGAGCAGGAAACTTGTGGGCGTGAGGTAACGCACAATGAACAGCGTGATGACACCCACAATGAAACCGGTGAGCGCCGCCTTACCGCCAATGCGCGGGAAGAAGATACCCATGAGGAATAAACCGCCCAAACCGCTGGATAGCAGACCGAGAATTTCCTGGAAAAAGTCGAGCAGCGAAAGTATTTCCCAAGTAGCCATGAGCAGTGCAATAGCCATGCCCAAAATGCCCGAAACAATACAGGCACGACGCGCCACGGTAACCATTTGCTTGTTGCTGGCCGAAGGATTGCTGCGTTTGTAGAAGTCGACGCTGAAAGCCGTAGCCACCGAGTTGATGTTCGACGAAATGGTACTCATCGTAGCCGCAAAAATAGCAGCAATGAGCAAACCTGCCACGCCTTGCGGCAACTGGCTCATCATGAAGAAGGGGAAGATGGTGTCGGCCTTACCCATGGTGTAGTCGAGAGCTGCAGGGTGCGTTTTGAAGAACGTGTAGAGTCCGGTGCCAATAGCAAAGAAGACTATCGAAATAAACACGCTCATCATACCATTCATCATGATGCTGTGGCGCGCACTGCGTTCGTCCTTGGTGGTGAGGTAACGCTGAATGACCGTTTGGTCAGAGGTGTAAGAAATGAGGTTGTTGGCCATACCGCCCAGGATGATGACCCAGAAAGTAGCACTGCGGTAGTCGAAACTCCAGTCGAACATCTTGAACTTGTCGGCATCAAGAGCTATGTCAACAAAGCCGCCGAAACCACCTTCGGTGCTGAACGCCAAATAGAAGAAGGCGAGGAAGGCTCCACCTACGAGGATAATGCCCTGAACTACGTCGCCCCATACCACGGCCTCAACACCACCCATGGTGCAGTAGAGAATAGTGACAAGCGCCATGAGCACAATGCAGATGTAGAGGTCGATACCCGTTACGGCAGTCAGCGCGAGCGAGGGCAAATACAGCACCAATGCCATGCGAGCCACCATAAACACAATGAACAGCGCCGAAGCCAGCAGACGGGTAGAGGCGTTGAAACGTCGTTCAAGGTATTCGTAGGCACTCGTTACGTTCAAGCGGCGGAAGAAGGGCAGGTAGTACTTAATCACCGGGAACGACATGAGCAAAATGGTGACAAGCATGGGGTAGTAGGTCCAGTCAGTGGCGTAGGCCTTGGCCGGATAAGCCATGTAAGTGATGGCGCTGAGCATGGTAGCGTAAATGCTGATGCCTGCAGCCCACCAGGGAATGCGGCCACCGCCCTTGAAAAAGTCGTCGGCATCGCCTTCGCGACGCATGAAGTAGTAGCCCAACAGTACCATGCCGATGAGGTAGGCAATGAGCACCGTCCAGTTGAGCCAACCGAAGGAAGGACGCACCGTCATTTTAACGGCAGTGACGTCGGCCGAACGAACGCCCGGCTTGCTTTCACCGTCGACGATAATCCATTCGTTGCCCAATTTAGTAACACCGGCGCCAGCACGCGCAAGGAGCGGCGACTGGCTTTCGGTAATCCAAGTGTCGGTAATGGTGTGGTAAATCAGCAGTTCGTTGTTGAAGCGATACCAATCAGCAGGGTGCGTCAGATACTCAATTTCCTGCTGTTTGACCAGATTCAGCGAGTCGGCATGCACTTCGGGGTTAGCCGAGAGTTGCTCAATGACCAGTGGACGGTTAACAGCCGCTTCAAAGATTTGGCGATTCACACCGCCGATAAACACAATATGAGCGCAGCCCGAGTTAATAGCCTGTCCGCCCACCATACCCATGAGGTCGGTGCGTCCGTGCGGCTTCATATCGGCCATTCGCGTCCAAGTGTTGGTACGCGGTTCAAAGCACCAGCCCCCGGTGTGAACGACAGCCGGCTTGTTGCCTTCGCGCGGTTCGAAACCACCTACCAGGTAAAAGCAGGGGCCGTAGGCATTGTTCTGTACAGAAGCGGCAGGCTGTACGCGGGCACCACCGGGAACATCCGGCAGTCGTTCCCACTGTGAGCCACCGGGATAAGCCATGCGGAAGGCAGCATGGCTTCCTTTACCATTGCTTTGTCCGCCAGCCACATAAAGGTAGCCTCCTCCGTAGGCACCCGCCATGTTGTCGAGCGCAATGGGCAGTTGGGGTAGTTGCTTAACGATGAGTTTACCGTCGGCACTGCGTTGCAGCAACATGACGTTCGTCAGGCTTTGATGCCCGTCGGTTCCGCCCATGCAAACGATGCCATCGGGAACGGTAGCACTTGCACCATAGGCAACGGGCTGAGGCAAGCGACCGATTTCGTTCCATTTATTGTCAGTTCCGTTATAGGCAGATACCGTGTTGTAATATATCTTTTTGCCGCCTTCGGCAGCAGGTTTTTCAGCAAAGTTGCAACCGCCGGCTACGATGACTTCATTGCCGATGGTTCCGGTGAAAGGTGCCGAAACGCCTTCGTTACCGCCTGCTTTGAGCGACGGCAGGGCGCGATAGCTCACTGCGTTGAAAGCATTGTCGTTGGGCGGAGTGGCGTGTTGGGCACAAACGTTCAGCACAAAAAGGCTGACGAGAGTTATCAGGGTGATAAGTTTCTTCATGAAAGGGGTTTAAGGATGGTAAATAAGATTGGGCAGCGAGGGGGGAACGAGTGTGTGTGAAAAAAGTGCTGTTCGCTGCAAACAGGGGTAAAAAGGAAACATTTTATGAAACAAGAAGGCGCAAGCTCTTTGTGTGTATTGAACTTGCGCCCCCTTGTGTTACGCATGGTAGGGGTGAACCCTTCACGCCTTACTTATTGCAGCGGTCGAAGAAGTTGATAGCTTCGAGTTCGGCTTTCATGCGTGCTTCTTCCTCGTCGGTCATGTTTTGGAAGGGAGTGCGGTTCTGTCCCAAGTCCAGACCGATGAGCTTCATGATGCGCTTACCGCCCACGATGTTGCCGCGGAAGTGGCAAATCACGTCGATAACGTCCTGTGCAAAGTTCTGGAGTTCGCGTGCCTTTTCCAGGTCGCCCTGTTCCCAGGCTTCAAGAATGCCGGTGAGCACACGTCCGTTGTAGTTCGTCGTACCACCGATGCCACCTTGCGCACCGCCCATAGCCAAGCAGGGCAGAATGGTTTCGTCCTGACCATGGAGCATATCGAATTTACCGTTTTTGTAGCGACGGCAGCGGTTGTATTCATACAAGCTTTCGAACGTGTATTTAATACCCGCAAAGTTAGGAATACGTTCGTCAACAGCCTGCAGGAAGTCGTACATCGAGAGGTAGGCATTGTTGAACGCCGGAATGTGGTAATAATAGAAAGGAAGGTTGGGAGCGCCGGCAGCAATTTCCTCGCAGTATTTCACCAGTTCCTCGATGCGTCCGATGCGCGGGAACGGCGTAGCCATGGCACCGATACCCCAGGCACCGATTTCCTGTGCGTGGGCAGCCAAACGGCGGCTACTCTTTACGCAGGTGCTGCCTACGTGAACAATAACCTTAAAATCTTTCGGGGCAGCCTGCATCCAGGCTTCGGCCAACTTCATGCGTTCGTCTTCGGTGAGCATGTAACCTTCGCCTGAAGAACCATTGATGAACACGCCTTTCAAACCGTTGCGAGCAAGCAAAGCTGCATATTCGGGAATCGGGGCAAGGTTAATTTCGCCGTTTGCATCAAAGGGCGTAAAGGGAGCGTCGATCAAACCATGAATTTTTTCCATTGCGTGTGCGTTATATTTTAAAAGTTCAACTTTTATGAATTTATTTTAGGGGTAGATAGAAAACTTGAAATAGCAGATTTGCCATTAAGTCTGTGTAGATGCAAAAGTACTGCTTTCTGTTTAGACCATACAGAATTTTATGTTGAAAAAATCGACAGCGCACCAATTATTTTGTAATTTTGCGGTATGCTAAACCCGGCAGACCGGCTGAGCCGTGCCCTTTGCGTGCCTTTCGTTCTGCTTTATTGCGCTTAATATTACTATATTAAATATATAAGTCAAAATGGAACTCATTGAACAACTCATTGCGCGTGCCAAAGCTAACAAGCAGCGCATTGTATTGCCCGAAGGTACTGAAGAACGTACGCTGAAGGCTGCTAACCAGATTCTGACTGACGGTGTTGCCGACTTGATTATTTTGGGCAATGTCGACGAAATTCACAGCCTTGCCAAACAGTGGGGCTTGGGAAATATTGACCGTGCCACCCTTATCGACCCGGCTACTAGTCCCAAGAAGGAAGAGTACGCTGAACTTTTGGCCGAACTTCGCAAGAAAAAAGGCATGACCATTGAGGAAGCCCGCAAAAAGGTGCTCGATCCGCTTTACTTTGGCTGTATGATTATCAAGAGCGGCGATGCCGACGGACAGTTGGCCGGTGCTCGCAACACGACGGGCGATGTGCTTCGTCCTGCTTTGCAGATTATCAAAACGGCTCCCGGCATTACCTGCGTGAGCGGTGCCATGCTTTTGCTTACGCATGCCCCTGAATGCGGCGACAATGGTGTGCTCGTAATGGGCGACGTCGCTGTAACTCCCGTGCCCGATGCCAACCAGTTGGCTCAGATTGCCGTTTGTACAGCCGAAACTGCCAAGGCAGTAGCAGGTATCGAACCCCGCGTAGCCATGTTGAGTTTCTCAACCAAGGGTTCAGCCAAGCACGAAGTGGTAGACAAGGTAGTTGAGGCTTTGGCCATTGCAAAGGAAATGCGTCCCAACATGCTGATCGACGGCGAATTGCAAGCCGATGCAGCTTTGGTTCCCTCAGTTGGTAGCAGCAAGGCTCCCGGCAGTGCCATCGCCGGTAAGGCCAACGTATTGGTAGTGCCCAGCCTCGAAGTAGGTAACATTGGTTACAAACTCGTGCAGCGTCTGGGTCATGCCACGGCAGTAGGTCCCATCCTTCAGGGTATTGCTCGTCCGGTCAACGACCTTTCACGCGGTTGCTCAATCGACGACATCTACAAGATGATTGCCATCACCGCCAACCAAGCTATTGCCACCAAGCAGGCAGACTAATTTTTTAAACAGTTATATAGCTGACGGAGTTCGTTAAGCAAGCATAGTTTAAAGGCTGTGCGCTTAACGAACTCCTTTTTTTTTGTGCCTTGCAACTGCTGGAGCTGTACGTATTTCGCTGCTAATTGCTCGCTGAACAGATTTAACAAAATAACTTAATAAGCGCAAAACACCTTACTTCGTCTGTAGTTTCATTTCAAAGCGAAATGAGCCTGTGTGGAACCTACTTTAGTGCTTTTCTGAACGTGCTGATTATCAGTAATTCCGAGATTCTTGAAACAAGCTCGGAACTAATTTCAACAAGGTCGGAACTAATTTCAACAAGGTCGGAACTAATTTCAACAAACTCGGAACTAATTTCGCCAATCGCGGAGTTATTTTTGACCATAGCGCATCGCGTAGCACAATCAACGGCAGCAGATGGAAAAATAAACGAAACATTTTGATATGATTTCACTCATCAGACGGCTTGTTGTTTAACAATTACTGCAAATAAATAGGTGGGGCTTAGATGATTAGCCATACAAAAAAGTCACAGCTCCGTTTCTTATCGTCAGGAGTTTGGTTTGTGTGTAATGCATCTTTGTGGCGCAGTAGAATGAGTGTTCCAATCACAATGTATTGACGTTGGTTTTATCGTTTTTTTACTCCCATGTTGTGTAGCAGAAACAGATAAATAACAAAAAAATGCACTTTTGTTGAAAAAATACAGCAAAAGTTTTGGAGATTTCGGAGAAAGTAGTATCTTTGCACTCGCAAAAAGGGAAAACGATACCCAATGTTCGTAATGGCGCGATAGCTCAGCTGGTTAGAGCGCATGATTCATAATCATGAGGTCCCCAGTTCAATCCTGGGTCGCGCTACGAAAGATAAGGCAGTTGTAAAGATTTTTGTGGCTGTCTTTTTGATAACTCTCTTTCGTGTAATATTGCACAGAGGTGGTGGTGGATTCCTTTCACTTGCAAATGGAAAATTACAACATTCCATACTTTAAAATGGCGCGATAGCTCAGCTGGTTAGAGCGCATGATTCATAATCATGAGGTCCCCAGTTCAATCCTGGGTCGCGCTACGAAAGATAAGGCAGTTACAAACATATTTGTAGCTGCCTTTTTTCTTGATGTTATTATTTGCGTACTTTTCTAAAGGTTAAGTAGGCACTCAAAAATACTTCGATAGAATTATATAAATAATTTTGAACACCTACTTGTTAGCGAGTATTCTTGATTCGTTCGTTTTTTTTGCTTCGTATTCCGATGAAAAGTTCCTTCTGTGTAAAAAGAATGTCACCGAAGCGCAACACACGAAAAAAAAGTTGTATTTTTGCTCTCGTTTGATACATGGTTTTAGCCCCGGCGTTAGTTGCGGGACGAACCGTTGCGCATTAAGCAATGATTGGAATAAAAAAATTAGATCGTTATATACTGCAGAAGTTCCTGCTCATCTTTGTAGGTGCCTTCTTTATCTGCCTTTTCGTGTTCATGATGCAGTTTACTTGGCGTTACGTCGATGAACTCATCGGAAAAGGGCTGTCAATGGAAATTCTGGCCAAATTCTTCTGGTACATGGGCATCACCATGGTTTCGCAGGCCCTTCCGCTGGCAGTGCTGTTGGCATCGCTCATCACTTTCGGTAATTTAGGCGAAAGTTTTGAACTTCTGGCAATGAAGGCAGCGGGTGTTTCGCTGCGCCGCGTCATGGCCCCACTGGCCGTGGTGTCGGTAATTGTTGGTTGTATTTCCTTTTATTTTCAAAATAAAACTTCGCCCGAGGCACAGATAAACCTCAAAACCCTGCTCTTCAGTATGAAGCAGCAGTCGCCCGCCGTCGAAATTCCCGAAGGTGTGTTCTATAATGGCGTGCCAAATATCAACCTATTCGTACAGCAGAAAAATGCCGAAACAGGCATGCTCTATCAGGTGATTATTTATAAAACCGACCAGGGATTTGAAAAAGCCCAAATCGTGCTGGCCGACTCGGCGCGACTGGAAATGACCAGCGACAAAATGCACCTGAAACTCGACTTGTGGAGTGGCGAACAGTTTCAGGCCCTGCAAACAGCCGGCACAAGCCCCATGATGAGCAATGGAGCCGAGCAACCCTACGACCGCGAAACTTTTCAATACAAACAACTGCTCATCGACTTCGACAGCAATTTCAACCTCATGGACAAAGAAATGCTGAGCGGTATGCCGCAGGCAAAGAACATGAAGCAGATTGTGCACAGTGTCGACTCCGTTGAACATGAATTGGATTCGGTGGGTAAACAGTATTACAAACAACTGCAAACCAGCTACTACAAAAGGCCCCGTTTGTTGCCGCAGGATTCCATTCACATTGCCCGCATGGCTCAAAAACAAGGCAAACAAGCCCTTGATTTCGACAAATTGGTCGAAACCATGCCTTCAACTCAAGCGTTGAGCGCACGGCAGATGGCGCGTGCCAGCATCAAGTCCATGAAGTCCGACCTGGAGTGGAAGCAAATGGTCACGGGCGACGGCGATAACTACATTCGCCGCCACTGGGTTGAATGGCATCAAAAGATGACCTTCTCGCTCGCCTGCATTCTCTTCTTCTTCGTCGGTGCCCCCCTTGGCGCCATCATTCGTAAGGGCGGTCTTGGTATGCCGACGGTTATCTCCGTAATCATTTTCATTATTTGGTATATGATCAGTACCTCGAGCATGAAGATGGCGCGCGAAGGCTCTATCAATATGGTTGTGGGTATGTGGATTAGCACCATCGTAATTGCCCCATTCAGCGTATTTATTACCTATAAGTCCAATCTCGACTCGGTGGTGTTCAATCTCGAAGCATACAAAAATCTGTTCTGTCGCCTGTTGGGCATCCGCACCAAGCGTCACCTCATGCGCAAGGAAGTCATCATCGACGAACCACGCATGGATGTCATACCGCAGTCTATCGACGAACTTCGCCGCGACTGTTTGGCTTACAACGAGCAGAAACAGCTGCGCCGCGCTCCGAATTATGGAAAAACATTCTTCCATTACGAGCCCGATGCCGAGGTTGAAGCCATCAATTACAAAATGGAAATGCTCATCGAAGAGTTGTCAAATAGCCGCAATACCAAAATATTGGGCGTGCTCAATGAGTTCCCCATACTGTATGTCACGGCACACACCAGTCCATTCCATAACGCCAAATACAATATGGCGGCCGGTGTGTTCTTCCCTATAGGTTGCGTACTTTGGTTCAGAATTTGGCGTTTCCGCTTGCGGCTTTACCGCGACCTTCGCATCATTGTGCGCACCTGCAACCGCCTCGACCAAGTAATCACCGGTACCGAGGATGCCACCGAAACCAGCGGTGCTGAAGCCGATGCCCTGGCCGTTCAGCAAAACCACAAAAAGAAGTGGCGCGTGTTGAAATGGTTGGCAGTAATTGTTGTGGCAGTGCTGTTGGCATTCGTGTCGTGGAACGGCTATCAACGTTACCGATACAAAAAAGCCGTGCAGCAAAGCGAGCAACGACGCAAAAAAGCCGAACAGGCCGATCAGCCCATCGGGCCGCGAACGCTCACATTGCCGGCTGCTGCCCCCGACGTTTCCAAGTGATTTAGTCAGGTTCAAGTTGGCACAGCCCATAAAGTAAAAACTCCCCCTCTACAATAGAAAATAAGAAATACTATACAACATGGCAGAATTCGGACTTGCCTCCATCGAAGAGGCTATTCAAGACTTTAAAGAAGGCAAATTCGTAATCGTGGTGGACGACGAAGACCGCGAAAACGAAGGCGACCTCATCATGGCCGCAGAACTCGTAACGCCCGAACATGTGAACTATATGTTGCGCAATGGCCGCGGTGTGCTTTGCGCCCCCATTACCATCGAACGATGCAATGAACTCAAACTTGAGCGTCAGGTGCAGGACAACACCAGTATGCTCGGCACTCCGTTCACCGTAACGGTCGACTTGCTCGAAGGTTGCACCACGGGTGTGAGCACTCACGACCGCGCTGCCACCATTCGCGCCTTGGCCAATCCCAATATGCGCCCCGAAAGCTTTGGCCGTCCCGGTCACATCAACCCCCTTTATGCACAGGATCGCGGCGTTTTGGCCCGTGCCGGACACACCGAAGCCTCAATCGACTTGGCCCGTTTAGCCGGAATGCAGCCCGCAGCCTGCTTGATTGAAATACTCAATCCCGACGGAACCATGGCTCGTTTGCCCCAGTTGATGGAATTTGCCGAACGCGAAAAATTGCACATCATCAGCATCAAGGACCTCATCGCCTATCGTTTGCAGCACGAATGCCTCGTTGAACAAGGCGAAGAAGTAGATATGCCCACGGAATATGGCCATTTCCGCCTCATTCCCTTCCGTCAGAAAAGCAACCGCCTCGAACACGTAGCCCTTATCAAAGGCGAGTGGAAAGAAGGCGAACCCGTCATGGTGCGCGTACACTCTTCGTGTGTCACCGGCGACATCTTCGGTTCAGAACGCTGCGATTGTGGCGAACAGCTTCACAAAGCCATGCGCATGATCGAAGAAGAAGGAAAGGGTGTCATTCTTTATCTCAATCAAGAAGGTCGCGGCATCGGCTTGATGGCCAAGATTGCCGCCTACAAATTGCAGGAAGAAGGCTATGACACTGTCGATGCCAATGTTCACTTGGGTTACGACCCCGATGAACGCGACTACGGCGTAGGCGCACAAATCCTTGGCTTGCTCGGTGTAAGCAAAATGCGTTTACTCACCAACAACCCCATCAAGCGTGTCGGCCTCGAAGCTTACGGCCTTGAAATTGTTGAAAATGTGCCCATCGAAGTAAAGCCCAATCAGTACAACGAACGCTACCTCAAAACCAAGAAGGAGCGCATGGGTCATAAACTGCATCTTTAATTTAACTTTAATCCACTTGAATATGGAAAGAAACATCTATAGCTACGACCCTCAGGCCGAAGAATGCACCCGCACCGCGTTCCCCGCGCTCATGTCTAAGGTCTACATTTGGATGACGATGGCATTGGCCATGACCGGCCTCACTGCATTTTATGTAGCCAACAACGAAGCATTGCTTTATACCATTGTTACCAACTCCATTCTTTTTTATGGTTTGATAATAGCCGAATTGGCGCTTGTCATGGTGCTTTCAGCACGCATCATGAAGATGTCGTTCCCCGTGGCAGGTTTGCTTTTCGCCGCTTATTCCATTGTCAACGGCGTCACGCTTTCCACCATTTTCCTTGCCTATAGCATGGAAAGCATCGCCAACGCCTTTTTCGTAACAGCCGGCACCTTTGGCGCCATGTCGCTCTTTGGCTTGTTTACCAAGCGCGACCTCAGCACCGTAGGTCGTTTCCTTTACATGATGCTCATCGGGTTGATTATTGCCACCATTGTCAATATCTTCCTTGCCAGCAGCGTTTTAGGCTGGGCCACCACCTTTATCGGTGTAATCGTGTTCAGCGGCCTCACTGCCTACGACACGCAGAAGATGAAAGTGCTGCTCACCGAGTTTCAGCATACCGGCGAAAGCAATTTGCTGAAGATTGCTCTTCTCTGCAGCCTTTCGCTTTATCTTGATTTCATCAACCTCTTCCTTTATATGCTCCGAATCTTCGGCGACCGGAAGTAACCTGCTGTTTCAGTAATCCAAACAAACAGCAGTTCGCTGCGGTTTAAGAAATAGGATTAAGAAAAAAGGGAAGTACGCGCAAGCATTCGTGCTTCCAACGTACTTCCCTTTTTAGGTATCATAACCTCTCGCATCAATCCCTTTGGCGCTTACGCCCATTCCGTAGTAACCTATGATTACCACATTCCTTTGACAGCAAATACCAATACAAAAATTACAATATGTTATCAACACTCGTAAACCGTTTGGCTCCTTCAGCCACCCTCGCCATGTCGCAGAAAAGTGCAGAACTCAAGGCACAGGGCATCGACATTATCAACCTTTCAGTAGGCGAGCCCGACTTCAACACCCCCGACCACATTAAGGAAGCCGCCAAAAAGGCCGTCGACGATAACTTCTCACGTTATTCACCCGTTCCCGGTTATCCCGCATTGCGCAACGCCATTGTTGAAAAACTCAAGCGCGAAAATGCCCTCGACTACACCGCCGATCAGATTGTCTGCTCAAACGGTGCCAAGCAAAGCGTTTGCAATGCCATCCTGGCTCTTGTATCTCCCGGCGAAGAGGTAATCATTCCCGCTCCTTATTGGGTAAGCTACCCTCAAATGGTACTCATGGCCGACGGTAAGCCCGTAATTGTTGAGGCCGGTATTGAGCAAGATTTCAAAATCACCCCCGAACAGCTCGAAGCTGCCATTACTCCCCGTACCAAGGCTATCATCCTCTGCTCACCCAGCAACCCCACCGGTTCGGTTTACAGTGCTGAAGAACTTGAAGGTTTGGCAGCCGTACTCCGTCGTCACGAACAGGTTATCGTGTTGAGCGACGAAATTTACGAGCACATCAACTACGTAGGGCACCACGCTTCAATTGCTGCTTGCGAAGGCATGAAGGAACGTACCGTTGTCATCAACGGTGTGTCTAAGGCCTACGCCATGACCGGCTGGCGTATCGGTTTCATTGCCGCTCCCACCGCCATTGCCAAAGCTTGCAACAAGTTGCAGGGTCAGTACACCAGTGGTCCCTGCTCAGTGAGCCAGGTGGCTGCTACCGAAGCCTTTGCCGGTTCACAGGAATGCGTTGAAACCATGCGTCAGGCCTTTGAACGCCGCAAGGAACTCATTGTGCGTTTGGCCAAGGAAGTACCCGGATTCGAAGTTAACGATCCCCACGGTGCTTTCTATCTCTTCCCTAAATGCAGCTACTATTTCGGCAAAACCGACGGACAGCACGTTATCAACAACTCTATGGACTTTGCCCTCTACCTCCTCGAAGAAGGTCATGTAGCCACTGTAGGCGGCGACGCTTTCGGTTCGCCCGAATGCTTCCGTATGAGCTACGCCACCAGCGATGAAAACATCGTTGAAGCTCTTCGCCGCATCAAGGAAGCTGTAGCCAAACTTCACTAATAAGTAGGTGCTCAAAATTATTTTTACATTTGAATTGCGTTATTGTGCTGTAGTTGTTTGTTCTGTGCGAAGGAGCATAGCGGGCTATGTGACTGAGTACAGAGCATACAAATGCGGTGCAAGAACGTAATTCAAAGTAAAAATACTTCGATAGAATTATATAAAATAATTTTGAACACCTACTTATTATTCCAATACCCCGGGCGGACCTTTTGTCCGTCTGGGGGTAGGGGTTAAAAAAATAAAGCCGCATGGCAGTTACCTCAGCAAACATTGAGTGTAACAGCCATGCGGCTTTTTTTGTCAGTTTAGGATATGCGATGAATTAAAGTTCGCAAAGGAACGGAACCAGCAAAGGCACCGATAAATCGAGCATCATGCCGTGGAACAATGCCACCGGAATCATTTCCTTGCCCGAGTAGCGCACAATAGCCGGCATCGCCACATCCACTGAGGTCACCCCCGCAGCCGAAATAGTGGCCAGTGGACCAAAGAAACGAACCAAAAGCGGCGCAAACACCAAGGCTGAAATTTCGCGGCAGATATTCGCCAGTAGGGCTATCGTGCCCAATTCCGTAGCCAGTTGAGCCCCGAGCGATTCCATTTTCAGTTGCGTAATGATGATTGACGAAACCGAGTAGTAACCCATGCCGCTTCCCACCGCCATACAGTCAGTAGCACTCCAGTGATAGCGGAAAAGCAGCAGGCTCGCCATAGCCGAGAAGAGCAGCGTACCCGTCACTGTGCCCAAAGGCAGCAAAAGCATTTTAGGGTGAAAGTTTTTAATCATTTCCTTTAGGTTGTCGCTGCTGCCCACGCTGATACCCACCTGTAGCATCAGTGCATACAGAATGTAGAGCGACGCATCATGCAAGTCCCAATCCAGTTCAAACACCGAACCTGCTACGCAACCAATGATGAATACCAAAACTACGAACAAACTTTGTTTCATTTCGTAGCCTCCTTTCTGTCCTTTTTACCCGTAAACAGATAGCGGTAAATCAGCGCAGCCGCAATGGCACTGCCCAATATGCTGGCAAATCCAATCAGCAAAGCCTGACCGCCGAAACGCCATAGATTTTTCACGATAAGCGGATTTTCACCCACCGAAATACCCAAAACAAAGAGCATAAAGCAAATGGTCACATGAATGCCCTGATTGGCATGTTGTACCCAGTTGAAGCGGCGCAGAAGATAGCCTACCGCTACGCCAAAAGCTGCGATTAGAATAACGATAAACATGAGCAGATAAAATTACGTTTAGTTAGTTTTTGTTCTACAAATATAGGTGTTTTATGCGATATTTCAACTATTTTTACTCATATCATTCATCTCTTTCTGACATTTTTCTGAATTCTATTTTCTCCTACTTATTTTTTAACTACCGCTTGCCAACCCGACTTCCCAAATTGCCTTGCATTCGGTGTTGCCCCTATTTGCTTCGCCAAATCGCGCTGCACCAACAGAGCGCATCGGGCGCGCTCCTTTTGTTGATTACACAAAAGGAGCGCGCCCGGTTTTTGGTAGTAAATTTTTGTCTCGTCAGCCTGTTTTTGTCGGCATTTCAGTCAAAGTTAAGCAGCAAAAACAAGTAAAATCAAAATGAAGTCGTCTGAACTTTTATGAAATTCAAGATTTGTCTTATTTTTTGAAGCGTTTTTGGGCCTTGAAGAAGGAGTGTAGCGAGCTACACGACTGATGAAAGGTCAAAAAACGGCCAAAAAGAAAGGTGAAGATAGAATTTAGAAGGGATAAATCTCCAAATCAAATCTTCGTCAGAAAAGTTTAGACGACTTCAATATTTCAGCAGTTCAAAGCAACTGCATCTTCAGCAAATCGACGCGCCATTTGGCGAGCCTCCTCCTCATTGTCTTTTTCGGGCAAATAAAAGCGGGCAAAGGCGCGGATAAAGTGTAAGCACTCCTCGCTGGCCGAAGATTTTTCATGCGTAAAATGGTTCATAGGCACACCTTTAATAAGAGAAAATGGTTCTGTAAAATCAATCCTTTTCCCTTGTATAACGGCCAAAACCGCTTTTTAGTGTGTGCAATATGTAAAATACAGCCTATTAAGTGTCAGTTGCGCACTTTTTTTGCTGCCAACTGCATCCTTTGGGGGCAGCAACTACACGCAGAGCGAAATATGGTTTATTTCAGCCATTCGTCGCATATTGATAATGCCGTAGCGCATACGTCCCAATGCCGTATTGATGCTTACTCCCGTAATGTCAGCAATTTCTTTGAAACTCAAGTCCTGATAAAAACGCATATACACCACTTCGCGCTGGTTATCCGGCAGTTTGTCCATCAGCACCTTCACGTCGGTGAGCACCTGTTCGTTAATCAATTCATATTCCCTGTAGCCATCCGCCATCATTGCCACTTCCTGCCAAACCGTTTCAGAATCCTCCTCGTCGTAAACCAACGCCTCATTGCGTTCATTTCTGAACTGGTCAATCAGCAAGTTATGCGCAATGCGCGTCAGCCAGGCATAAAAGCGTCCATTCTCCTTATACCTGCCTTGGCGTAGGGTCATGATAGCCTTGACGAAGGTCTCTTGAAAGAGGTCGTCTGCCATGTCGTTATTACGGACAATATATGAAATGTAGGAATACAGCCTATCTTTGTAGCGCAGCAAGAGTTCATCAAAAGCCTCATTGCAGCCCGACACAAAAAGAGCCACCAATTCTTCATCGGTGTGTAAGGTCAAATTTTCCATTACTTAAAGTATTTTGAGGTAGAGAAGTAATGTTGTGCGATAGGCCGGATTATTTTAAGGTGGATAAATTCACAAAGCGTCATTTTGCACTTTGTCATCAAAAATAGCGATTTACATACCGATTTCTGCGTTTTTCTTTGAGCAACGTATGAAAAAGTATAACGCACAGCAAATTTAACCCTTTGTGCCGAATTAAACAACATTGATGTACAATATTTTTCACATTTCCTCGTTAAGAAGGTGTTTAAATTTCCCTTTTTCAATAAAATCGCCATGCAAGTTCCCTATTACACCTACGCCGCTTACCTCTCCCGTCACTTTGAAGGTAAGGTGCAAAAGCTCCCCCTCGACGTTGGCGCCACCTGTCCCGTGCGCGATGGTAGTGTCTCGCACGGCGGTTGCGCCTTCTGCAACGGTCGCAGTTTTGTGCCCGACATGTGCAGCGAGCAATATAGCGTTGCTACCCAACTACAGGCTGGTAAGCAATTCTTTTTGCGCAAACATCCTCACGACAACGTAGCCTATCTTGCTTATTTTCAGGCAGGAAGCAACACCTATATGCCACTTTCTGTCATGCAGCGTTACATCAGCCAAGCTCTTTCTGTTCCCGGTGTTCGCGGCATCGTTCTCGCCACTCGTCCCGACTGTTTGTCTACTTCCTGGCTTGATTACCTCGAACACCTCAGCCGCCAAACTTTCGTCATGGTAGAGTTAGGCATAGAATCCGTCAACGACGATGTGCTTCGGCAAATAGGTCGCGGCCATGATGTAGCTACCTCAGCCCAAGCTGTTCGTCAGCTCCAGTTGCGAGGGATACATGTAGGCGTACATTTTATTTTGGGTTTGCCTGGCGAAAGTCGCGAAAGTCAGCTGCAACAAGCCTTCGAAGCCTCGCGTTGGCAAGTCGACAGCGTAAAACTTCATCAGTTGCAAATTTTGCGTGGTTCGCGTTTTGCCCGTCAGTATGCAGAATTTCCCGAACGCTTCTCTCTGTTCTCATTGCCCGACTATGTCTCCCTCGTTGCCGACTTTATCGAACGTCTGCATCCAGCCATTGCAGTTGAGCGTTTTGTTTCACAATCGCCTGCTTCACTTTTGATTGCACCCCGTTGGGGAGTTAAGCCCGGCGAAGTCGTTCGCCTTGTCTGTTCCACCCTTGTCGAACGCCGCACGCAACAGGGTATTTTATGCCCGTTGTGAGTAGGTTGTATCGTGTCATTCTGTAGAAATTATTTTCTGCTTAAATCCTGCGTCTTGAAAATTGTGGTTTCTATAATGTATAGCATTGTATATCACTCTATAAGATTTTTATTTCGGTAAAAAATATGTACAATTCGTATGCGGCTAAATAACGATTTTGGCTTTGTGGCGGCACCTTAGTCTGTGTGAAAGTATTTTGCCTCATACTTTTTTCTTGTTTTCTGCTGTCTGTATTTTCTCACCCTGTGTGTTAGCCAAATACTGTTTTTTTGTATGATTCGATGTATGTGATTCAAGCGTTCTTTTTTTGTTTTGCCGGCTATTTGCTGAGTATTCGTCCATAAGTCTGCGTCGGCTGTCTTTTATGTTGTTTAAATATCAAATGCTCTTAGGTAATTTTCAAATCTTTTTTCAGAAGCTGAAAATTATGAAGTCGTCTGAACTTTTATGAAATTCAAGATTTGCCTTAATTTTTG
>ERZ791610.580-NODE-580-length-22526-cov-16.019091_pt1 | contig 22526 bp, 22 predicted proteins | sample MGYA00510061_ERZ791610 | MGnify/ENA primary metagenome ERZ791610 (study PRJEB30046, sample SAMN00791922) | human gut metagenome | study: EMG produced TPA metagenomics assembly of the A metagenome-wide association study of gut microbiota in type 2... | reverse complement strand
ACCGAAGGGAACTATTACTCAAATAGCTGATATGAAGGGGTGGGAAACTTCAGTTATATAAGGCAACCGATGAAGGAGTGAGGATAGACAGCAATCTGCTCAGTCATGTGCGTCTGTCATACGTCAAAACCACCAAACGAGCCATCAGCGAAAAAGAGATGAGAGCCATAGCCACGCTGCAATTGCCCGAAGGTTCGTCTATAGCCTTTGCCCGTGACGTGTTTATGTTCAGTTTCTATATGCGAGGAATGCCGTTTGTCGACATCGCCTATCTGCGGAAGAAAGACTTGAAAAATAAAATGTTGGCTTATAGCCGCAAGAAGACCAACCAATATCTGACGGTGGAATGGGTAAAAGAGGCGCAAGAAATAATCGACCGATACGCACAAATAAATTCCGCCAGTCCCTATCTTCTTCCTATTATTCAGCAAGATGACGGAACCGAACAAAAACAATATCATCGTATGTTGGAGAACATCAACTATAATTTGAAGAAGATAGGTGAAATGACAGAGTTGAAAATGCCACTCACCACATATACCGCACGGCATACATGGGCAAGCATAGCGAGAGATATGGACATACCCATTCCAATAATCAGCGAGGGCATGGGACATAACTCCATAAAGACAACGCAAGTGTATTTGAACTCCATTGATGTGTCGAAAATCAACGAGGCAAACAAGAAAATAATACGGAAAATAAGCAAGAAAAATGTTTAACAAATGGCAGATTTATTAAACATTTCTACGTAAAATCGCAAAATGACGGAAGAATTTCGGGAGAAGATGATAATAAATGCAAGAAAAAATGTACCTTTGCAGCACGTTCCGTATTTTGACGTACAAAATACGGATGAACCGATAGAGACACAAAGCCACTATGAGGTGAAAATGCTGCACAATCAGCACATTTGACTTGTAAAACATTGAATCCCATAACTGGACAAACATACACACAGATAGTATGATTTTATGAACAATGTTGTTGTAAAATTGGCATCGTCATCTCAGGTGATGACAGCCAACAGTGACATAAAGTAGCGGAGAGGTTATGAAGCAGGATTGCACGGTTTCTCAGTCTACAGCCGACGAAATAAAGAGTTTTCAGACAACTGAAAGCAAAGGATTTCCAGAGGGCACACACATTTCTGAGCCAGACGAAATGACTGGTTCAGCGATAAAGAAGTGTTCGCAGGTGAACAAGGAAACCGAGACTGAGAAAGAATCCATTTCCGTAGTGGTTCCAAATAATGACGATAAAGATAACTGCACGTCATGGAGTTATCTTTTTGTACACAATCAAAAAGTAAAGTCGATAGAAGAACAGCTAAAGAAAGATGGAGTAACCCATTTTGTGCATAAGACCATAAAATATGTCCCCCGCCACAGGAACAGAGGCGGAATGCGCGAAGTAGAAACTCCTTCTGTAAGTGGACTGATATTCTTGCAAGGCTACTCGGAAACATTACAGGACTACTTAGATAAAAACATAAAACCATACAAACTCTGTAAGAATTGTAGTACAGGAAAGGTAGCCACTATCCCTTGCAACCAGATGGAGCCATTTATGCGTGTAGCAGAAACCGAGCCAGAACGTCTCCGTTTCCTTCTTCGTCCTTTTGTTTATTATTCCAAGAACCGTACCCTACTTCGTATCGTGACTGGTGAATATGCCGGACTCGAAGGTTATGTAATCCGCATAGCCCGAGACCGCAAGCTCGTCATGGATGTCGGTGGAATGGCTGTAGCTCTATCTGGTGTACATGCCGAACGTTTTGAAGAAGTAAATAAGAACGAGGCAGACAAAAAAGAGCGCGAGCTGTTCTACAAGCGCAACCTACATGAGCGCAACGCCTTTATCGACCGATACTTTCATCAAGTGAAGACCGCCCAAGAGGTGTCGGCCCAAGTAGAAAATATAGAAATACTCCGTCTTCAAACTCTTGCAGATGTAAGAGACAAGAAACTGGATCTGAAAGATGCCTATGACACCTTCTATTTTATGATAGAAGAGATAGGCTACTACTATGCACCTTTCATCGACTATTTCAAAGGCGAGCTTAGGCCCATCTTTGAAGCAGGAAGAACCGTAAAGGAAGAGATAGAGAAAGCTATAAAGATATTCAAGGACAGCGACAAAGAACTGCATAATCGCTGCGAAACAGAATTTGAGGCGTTGCAAAACAACTACGGCTATCTGTTTGAATAGTTTTTATTAGTCATCGTAGAGAAGTAAAAATGGAAACCGATTTCTTCGCATATTCTCGTCGAAAAATAGAAAAAGACAAAGAAGAAGGTCACTTTGAGGCTGCTCACAATCGTGAGATGGCACTCCGTTGCTTTGTCAACTTCTTGGGTAAAGAGGAATTATCATTAAACGAATTGACTCCAGAACTTATGGTAAAATTCGAGGAATGGTTGAATACAAAAGGGCGTAAACAATCAACGACTCGACTCTATCTATACCAAATCAGTTCGGTATATAATATTGCAGTAAAAGAAGGAATTGTTCCAAAACTTAAATTACTGAAAGGCGTAAGAGTTGCTTTGCCAGCCAAAAAAGAACGTGAATTGCTGTCAGTTGATGAATTACGTAGAATGCGTTATGCCGACCTGTCTGATTCCATACCACAAACTTTTGCTCGTGATATGTTCTTTTTTTGCATCTACGGCAGAGGCATCAGTTTTACAGATTTGGCAAACATCAAGAAAACCGACATCAAAGGATTCACATTAACATACATCTCACAAATACCAGGATTGCCACGTATAACCGTACAATGGGATGCGGCCATGCAGGAAATCGCAGACCGCTACCCCTCTGATTCAGAATTCTTATTTCCTTTCATCAAATCAGCAGATATGCAAATGGCGGATTGCGAGGTAAAAAGGGTGCGACAGAATGTGATGAGAGCCTTTAAAAGAATTGCTACTCGTTGCAACCTATCTGTTGTCCCGTCAATGGGAATGGTAAAAGATATCTATCAGAGAGCTATTGGTGGGGTGAGAGTGAGCAAGATAATATAAGATTGATAAAACTAAATCAAACAAAAAATATGCGTGATTTAAAGACATTAAGGTCGCTGTAGCTGGTATAGGCTACGTAGGACTGAGCATAGCTACATTGCCCTGACCTGCCCATGCGCCCCATAAGAATATTATCCCAAGGAGTTTACATATTATCAAGTAAAAGGCATAAGAAAGGAAATGCACTATGTGTGATTATGACAGTTCTGAAGACATTTCCACCATTGAGAATGGTGGTTGTGTAGGCACCTCTTATATACGTGATGGAGGCGCAGAAGAAGATGTGGAAGCAGCAAAAAACAATTTGGAGTCACATGGTTACCACCAAGACTTGACAAGTAGATGGTATAAAGACTAAGACAAAATAGTCAATGACTTGTAGATTATATGGTAGGTAACAGACATTAGCCAGACTTGTAATATCAATGAATTTCAAGTCTAAAGTGTTGTATACTTGTAGATTTTGTACAAGAGTTCAATCAGGTGTCACTGATTTTTTAACATTTAAATCTGATGACATGAAAATTGAAATCGATTCTGAGTTTTTGAAGGCACTGACTAATCTTGTTAAGTGGTTAGTAGTCCTTACGTTGGTCATGGCATGACACAACTACTTAGGTATGGAGTGAAAGCTTCAGTTGATGCTTTGGCATCAGGGGAGGAAAATGTTTGCAACGACCTCCCCCGTTAAGAACAACCAGTAATTGTTCCACTTGATTGAACTCCTTTCGTTTTTTAATAGTAAGGAATCATTTCGGACATGCTAGAAGTCTAAAGAAAGTTTGGTTACAATTTATACAATATTGTCAAAGTCTGTAATGCAGAATAAGAAATAATATAATAGTATCTTTAAACAATACAATATGTAGAAATCTGAAATAAAAGTATATCATCTGTACTATTTGATTATAATTTTCATAATTATAATTATATTTATCGTGACACTTTGGCTAAAAAATGACAAAGAAGCATTTAATAGTTTTTCCTTTGCATCGACTTTGGTTTCAATCGTATTGGCTATCGTCTCTATTTTCTTCTCTATCATTTCGTCTCAACGAATGAACGCATCATACGACAAATTTAACGGGTTGAAGACAGATATTGAAGAAGAAGTTACCAAGATATACAAGATGGAATCTTTACCCAATCATTTTGAAAGCGATATAAAAATATTCATTGGACATGATACCGTAAATGTAACGCGACTCATGCAAAACGCGAAGCAATACATATTTCTTCACGCTGCTTATTATCCGAAATATGGGGTTGATGAACAGGGGGAGATTATAAAGCAAGCATTGGAGCATAATCATCAATTAAAATTGTCCATTACATTTTCTTCAACAAGCAAGCCTTGGACAGGTGAGTTCGCCAATATTTTACGCCCTCATTTCACACAATCAGAATACAAAAAAGCATGTGGCAATTCAAAAGTATTGTTTGAAAATCTTCAGAAAACATACGGAGAAAACAGAATACGTATAAACGAAACAGAGAGACTCCCGATGTTTCCGATAATCATGATAGATGACTATCTGATAATAGGCTTTTATTCTCATTCCAGAGTGATTGCGCCACATGGTTTATGGTTGAAAATACGGAACAAAAATGTAACAACAATGTATGAGAAGATGAAACTGCATGGCAATGAGAATGTGGATTTAAGTAATTTCTCAAACGAAGAAAAGGCTATATATCGATTTGTGGAAGAAATTTACAATTCACAAAATGCTTAAAGCAACATCGAATTATTGGTTTAAACTAAATCAAACAAAATATATGCGTGATTTTAAAGACATTAAAGTCGCTGTAGCCGGTACTGGCTACGTGGGACTGAGCATAGCTACATTGCTATCTCAACATCATCATGTAACAGCTGTAGATGTAATTCCGGAAAAGGTGGAAAAACTAAACAATAAGATTTCACCTATCCAAGATGATTATATCGAAAAGTATTTGGCAGAAAAGCCTTTGAACCTTGTAGCTACACTTGACGGCAAGTCTGCTTATGCTGATGCCGACTTCGTGGTTATTGCAGCTCCTACCAACTATGACCCTGTTAAGAACTACTTCGACACTACCCATGTAGAGGAAGTCATCAACCTTGTATTGGAAGTAAATCCCGATGCCATTATGGTCATCAAGTCAACCATTCCTGTCGGCTACACTCGCAATCTCTATTTGAAGTATGCGCAAAAAGGTGTTAAGAAGTTCAACCTCCTCTTCTCTCCTGAGTTCCTTCGTGAAAGCAAAGCCCTCTACGACAACCTCTACCCCAGCCGTATCATTGTTGGTTATCCCAAGATCATCAACAAGCCTGAGTTTGAGGCTGAGAATAAGGCTATCGAAGCAGTAACAAATGTAGAGATGTTGGTCGAAGCAGCTAAGACTTTTGCTGCTCTTTTGCAGGAAGGTGCCATCAAGGAAAACATCGACACCCTCTTTATGGGCATGAAGGAAGCCGAGGCTGTAAAACTCTTTGCTAATACCTACCTTGCCCTTCGTGTTAGCTATTTCAATGAACTTGATACTTACGCAGAAGTGAAGGGTTTGGATAGCAAGGCTATCATCGAGGGTGTAGGTCTTGATCCCCGTATCGGCACACACTACAACAATCCATCATTCGGCTATGGTGGCTATTGCTTGCCGAAAGACACCAAACAGCTTCTCGCAAACTATCAGGATGTCCCACAGAATATGATGTCTGCCATTGTTGAGTCAAACAAAACCCGTAAGGACTATATTGCAGATGCCGTATTGCGCAAGGCTGGATGGTATGACTATTCAAGCAACAATCAATACGGAGCAGAACCTAACAATTGTGTAATAGGTGTTTATCGCTTGACAATGAAGTCAAATAGTGACAACTTCCGTCAATCAGCCATTCAAGGCATAATGAAGCGCATTAAGGCAAAAGGTGCAGAGGTTATCATTTACGAACCAACCCTTGAGAATGGCACAACATTCTTTGGCAGCAAGGTGGTCAACAATCTTGCGGAATTCAAGACACAAAGTAAGGCCATCATTGCCAACCGCTTTGACGATTGCTTAAAGGACGTTGAAGCCAAAGTTTATACACGAGACATTTTTAGAAGGGATTAATTAATAATGAAGACTAAATAGAATTTATAAATAATATGGAACTTAGAATAGACTATTCAAACGTTAGTTTCCAAAATAATGGCAAACTGAAGTTGCTCATTATCGTTGGTACACGTCCAGAGATAATCCGACTCGCTGCCGTTATAAATAAGACCCGACATTTTTTTGATGTCATCCTTGCCCATACTGGTCAAAACTATGACTATAACCTTAATGGAGTATTCTTTAAAGATTTAAAACTTAAAGATCCAGAGGTGTATATGGATGCCGTAGGGGATGACTTAGGAGCGACTTGTGGTAACATCATAAATGCCAGCTATAAACTAATGGTAGCGACTAAGCCTGATGCAGTTCTCGTTTTAGGTGATACCAACAGTTGCCTAAGTGTCATAGGTGCAAAACGACTACATATTCCTATCTTCCATATGGAAGCTGGAAATCGTTGTAAGGACGAGTGTTTACCAGAGGAGACAAACCGCCGTATCGTGGACATCATTTCTGATGTAAATCTTGCTTATTCTGAACATGCTCGTCGTTATTTGGCAGAATGCGGTCTCCCTCCTGAACGAACTTATGTCACTGGTTCACCTATGGCAGAAGTGCTTCATCAGAACCTAGCAGAAATCGAGGCCAGTGATATTCACAAACGCCTTGGTCTTGAGAAGGGACGATACATCCTCCTTTCTGCCCATCGCGAAGAAAATATTGACACCGAGAAGAATTTCCTTTCTCTCTTTAATGCAATCAACGCTATGGCACAGAAGTACGACATGCCCATCCTATATAGTTGCCATCCCCGTTCACGTAATCGTCTGCAACAATCTGGTTTCCAACTTGATTCTCGCGTACAGGTTCAGCAGCCTCTTGGTTTTCACGATTATAACTGTCTCCAAATGAATGCATTTGCTGTCGTTTCAGATTCAGGTACTCTTCCAGAGGAAAGCAGTTTCTTTACCAGTGTAGGTCATCCATTCCCTGCTGTTTGTATTCGTACATCAACAGAACGTCCCGAGTCACTTGATAAGGCTGGTTTCATACTTTCTGGCATTGATACCAATGGTCTTCTCCAGTCTGTTGATACCGCAGTAGAACTTGTAAAGAATGGTGATTATGGAACTCCTGTACCAAACTATATTGATGAAAATGTTTCTACAAAAGTTGTTAAGATTATACAGTCTTATGTAGGTGTGGTAAACAAGATGGTTTGGAGGAAATTCTAATAAAGGGAAATTTATGAAAATTCTAGTAACAGGCGCAAAGGGCTTTGTAGGTAAAAACCTTTGTGCTCAACTCAATAATATTAGGACAGGCAAAGCTAAGTGCTATGGAAACTTAGTCATTGATGAAGTTTTTGAGTACGATATTGATTCTACGCCAGATCAACTGGATTCTTGGTGTAGGGAATGTGATTTTGTATTTAACCTTGCAGGTGTTAATCGTCCACAAAATCCTAAAGAGTTCATGGAAGGCAATTTCGGCTTTGCCACAGTACTCTTAAACAACTTAAAGAAGCACAAGAATAACTGTCCGGTAATGATTAGTAGTTCTATCCAAGCCACTCTTGCAGGACGTTTTGGTACAAGTGAGTACGGAAAAAGCAAGAAGGCAGGTGAAGAACTTATGTTTCAATATGGTGAAGAGACAGGTGCTAAAGTACTTGTTTATCGTTTTCCCAATCTCTATGGCAAATGGTGTCGTCCTAACTACAATTCGGCTGTAGCCACATTCTGTAACAATATTGCTAACGACCTTCCCATTACAGTCAATGATCCCAACGTTGATATGGAGCTTCTCTATATCGATGATTTAGTTGAGGAAATGATTTGCGCATTGAAAGGTGAAGAGCATTATTGTGAGTTTGATGGTGTAGAGACTATCCTAACGCCAGATGGTCGTTATTGTGCTGCTCCTGTCACTCATCATGTGAAACTTGGTTATATCGTTGAGCTTCTTCACAAGTTTCGTGACATGCCAAAGACCTTAATGATTCCTGAGATACCTGTTGATAGTTTTGCAAAACGTCTCTATAGTACATATCTCAGTTATCTTCCCAAGGACAAGGCTATCTTTGACCTTAAGATGAACGTTGATAATAGAGGTTCGTTCACAGAACTCGTTCACACCCTTAACTGTGGACAGGTAAGTATCAATATCTCAAAGCCTGGTATCACAAAAGGTGAGCATTGGCATAACACCAAGTGGGAACAGTTTATCGTAGTAAGTGGTCATGGACTTATTCAACTTCGTAATGAGAATGATCCAAATGCAGAGATTATTGAGTATGAAGTTAGTGGTGATAAAATTCAGAGCGTAATAATGCTTCCTGGTTATACTCACAATATTATCAATCTCTCCGATACTCAAGATCTTGTTACAGTCATGTATTGTAATGAGATATTCAATCCTGAAAGACCAGATACTTTTTTTGATAAGGTAGTAAAGGAATAAAAATTTTAAAACAGATACAAATATGTCAATTTTTGCAGGTAAAACCCTAATGATTACCGGTGGTACCGGTTCTTTTGGTAACGCAGTACTTAACAGATTCTTGAAGACTGATATTGCAGAAATCCGAATTTTCTCTCGTGATGAGAAGAAACAAGACGATATGCGTCATGAGTATCAGGCAAAATATCCTGAATACGCAAACAAAATCAAGTTCTTTATCGGTGATGTGCGTAATCTTCAGTCTTGTAAGAATGCTATGCATGGTGTAGATTATATTTTCCATGCAGCAGCGTTAAAGCAGGTCCCTTCATGTGAGTTCTTCCCAATGGAGGCAGTAAAAACTAATGTTATCGGTACTGATAATGTACTCACTGCCGCCATCGAAGCTGGTGTTGGAGCTGTTATTTGCCTTTCTACCGACAAGGCTGCATACCCAATCAATGCTATGGGCATCACCAAAGCTATTGAGGAAAAGATAGCTGTAGCAAAGAGTCGTTACTCTGGCAAGACAAAGATTTGCTGCACACGCTATGGTAACGTAATGTGTTCACGTGGTTCTGTTATTCCCCTGTGGATTGAACAAATCCGTAATGGTAACTCTATCACTCTCACAGAGCCATCAATGACTCGTTTTATCATGTCTCTAGAAGAAGCAGTAGACCTTGTTCTTTTCGCCTTTGAGCATGGTCAGAATGGTGATATTTTTGTACAGAAAGCTCCAGCTTGTACTATCCAAACTCAGGCTGAGGCGGTTTGTGAACTTTTTGGAGGAAAGAAAGAGGATATTAAGGTGATTGGTATCCGTCATGGTGAGAAAATGTACGAAACTCTTCTCACTAATGAGGAGTGTGCTAAAGCAGAGGATATGGGTGACTTCTACCGTGTACCTGCAGACAATCGTGGTCTTAATTATGATAAATACTTTAAGGAAGGCGAGACAGAGCGTAACGTGCTCACAGAATTCAACTCGAATAATACTCGTCTCCTTAATGTAGAAGAGACAAAAGCAAAGATAGCCGCACTTGAATACATTCAAAAAGAACTTTCTGGTGAAGGTAATTTTGTTCAGTAATGTTATAGAGTAATCTCTTTAATAAAAAAGAGCGTGTGCACAGGTGAACACTCTGGTGTTGTTGTTCGATACAACCGCACGTTCCTTGAAAGCATTATTATAGTAAATTATTAATAATTCAATATGACTCATTTTCGATAAATCAATATGACTCATCTTTTACGCAAAATCAGCAACTGGTATTTTTCGCGCAAGGCATTGCCTTATTGGTGTATACTCGCCATGGACTGCTTGGCAGTCTATATTTCGGGACTTTTTGTATATTATTTCCAATTTGGAGGTAAGGAACTTGCACTGCATTTTTGGCAAGTAAGCCTTGGACTTTGTTTGTGTCTAATAGTTTATATTGCATCGTTTCTCTACTTTCACACCTATCATGGCGTAATGCGCTACTCCAGTTTTGTTGACCTTCATCGTGTTGCTTATAGTACAGCTTTTGCAGGTATTGGAACATGTGCACTGCATCAGCTACAGGTTTATGCTGGTCTTACAGATTATGTGCTAATCTTACGCTTTGATGGTGCTGTCATGCTTTTCATTGTTGCTACAATGCTTATGTGGGGTGGACGAGTGATTGTCAAATCAATGCATGACACCTATCGTGGTAATAGTAGCATCCAAAAAGTCTTTATTTACGGCTGTATGAGCGGAGGCATAGCCCTTGCAAAGAGCTTAAAGAACGAAAATCCGCAACGCTACCGTCTTCGTGGTTTTATATCCACAGATCGATCGCTCAATGGGTCTTGGCTTTTGGGAGAACAAGTACATTACGATGACGATTCCGTGGTAGAAACAATGAAGAAATACAATGTTACAACTCTCCTTGTCTCACCTCTACAGACAGAACATTTTATTACTCGCAACACACTCATTGATGCTCTCACGGCTGCCAATATTAAAATAATGATATTACCTGTGGAAGCAGAGGAATGGGACGGCAAATCAGAACTTACTCATCAACAACTTCGTGAGGTGGAAATTGAAGACCTTTTACCCCGTGATAAAATTGAAGTCGATATGGATGCTATCGGATCTATGCTCACAGGTCGTCGAGTGCTTATCACTGGTGCTGCAGGTTCTATTGGTTCAGAAATGGTGCGTCAGATCGCCCCTTACCATCCTGCAGAAATGATCCTTGTAGATCAAGCGGAGACCCCAATGCATGATATTCGTCTTATGATGGCACGCAAGTTCTCAGATGTTAAAAACGAAACTGTGGTAGCCTCTATAGCAGATAAAGATCACATGGAAAAACTATTCACCGAATACCGTCCTGAGTATGTCTTCCATGCTGCAGCTTACAAGCACGTTCCAATGATGGAAGACAATCCTATTCAAGCCGTTCGTAATAATATTGCAGGAACACGCATTATTGCAGACCTTGCTGTAAAGTATGGCACCAAGAAGTTTGTTATGATTTCTACAGATAAGGCGGTAAACCCTACCAATGTCATGGGGTGTAGCAAACGTATTTGTGAAATTTATTGTCAAAGTCTTAATCAAGCCATACTTGATGGTAAGGTAAAAGGTGAGACCCAGTTTGTTACTACGCGTTTTGGCAATGTTCTCGGTTCTAATGGCTCTGTTATTCCTTTGTTCAAAGAGCAAATTCGCAAAGGGGGACCAATAACAGTAACCCATCCCGACATCATCCGCTACTTCATGCTTATCACAGAAGCATGTAAACTGGTGCTTGAAGCTGGTACAATGGGAAAGGGAGGTGAAATCTTCGTCTTTGATATGGGCAAACCTGTTAAGATTGTTGACCTCGCCAAACGTATGATTTCTCTCTCTGGAGCTAAGAATGTGAAGATCAAGTTTACCGGTCTTCGTGATGGTGAGAAACTTTATGAGGAACTCCTCGCTACCCAAGAGAATACGAAACCTACCCATCATCCCAAAATTATGATTGCTGAAGTACGTAGTTATGATTATGATGTAGCGAAGAAAAATGAAGATGATCTTCTTCTACTTACTTTTACACACGACGACATGAAAATTGTAGGGAAAATGAAGGAAATAGTTCCAGAGTTTAAGTCAAAGCATTCAAAGTATGAAATGCTTGATAAGAAATAAGGTCTAATAAATGGCTTACTAGATGATAAAAATTGATTAATAATATGGTATCATTTCAAAATAAAAAAACATTGATTCTCATTACCCAGTCTTTCCCTTTTGGACTTACAGAATCAAGTTTCTTGAAAGAAGAAATAAAGTCACTAGCAAAATATTTTAATGTACATATAGTTAGCAGAAATGTTAAAGACATTCAATATGTAAATGTTCCTGATAATGTGATATTGCATAGATATAACGCCCATTTAAATTATCATATATTAACACTCCTCGTAAATTCTATATTTTCTAAATCTTTCATTAAGGAAGTATTTAAAATTATTGGACAACATAAATTTTCAATTAGCCGCATTAAAGTATGTATAAGAGTTCAAATGCGGACTCTTCATTTTGCTAAATATTTAAATGAAATACGAAATAATATAAATGGACCAGTCGTGTTATATTCTTATTGGAATGAATATGCATGTTTTGCTGCTTCTATAGTAAAAAAATATGGTGATTTTGTTGTCTGTAGATTACACGGAGGTGATTTGTATGAGTTAGACATAAATGATAGGTATCAACCATATAAGTGCGTATACAATAACAACGTAGATTGGTTTTCTTTCATTTCCCAAAAAGGCTTGTCATATTTTTGCAAGAACTATTTTGATGTTACAAACAAGGCTAGTGTAAACTATCTTGGAGTATCAGAACATGATATTACTTATTGTTTTACCGAAAGAAATGATATTAGAATAGTTAGTTTCTCGTATGTTAGAGACATAAAGCGGATAGATCGTATAATTGACACTCTGAGTTGTATTCATGGACTTAAAGTTCATTGGACACATATCGGTGCAAGATATCTTTACGACCAAATTGTAGAGTATGCAAAACAGAAGTTATCAGGAAAGGATAATATTGATTATCAATTTCTCGGAGAAATGAAAAATGAAGATGCTCTTAATTATATTTCTAATCACGAATTCGATTTCTTGATAAATGTGTCTTCAACAGAAGGTATGCCAATGACTATGATGGAAGCTTTTTCTATGTCAATCCCTGTTATTGGCACAAAAGTAGGAGGAGTACCAGAAGTCGTAAAACCTAATTATAATGGTTATTTGTTAGATGTTGATTTTCAAGAAGAGGAACTTGTAAAAGTCTTAACGACCTATGCTAACTTAACATATACAAGGAAAATAGAAATGAGAATGAATGCAAGAGATACTTGGAAATCAACATTTTACGATGTTGTCAATTACGAGAATTTTACAAAATTACTAGTAAACAAATTCAATCAATATGAGGTTAAATGAAATTGACTACTTAAGACCACTCCTTTTTATTCAACTATTCTTTGTTCACGCTTTTACTATTTATACAGTTACATCATGGGCAGTACCTGCTGGCATCGGGAAAGTTGAAGTCTACGATTGGATAGCAAGAGTCTCAAATAGTTGTATGCTTGAACTATTTACTTTTATCTCTGGGTATGTCTTTTCTTTTGTATCTACAAGAAAGAAATCTAACAATAGAGATTTGGTAGTCTCAAAATTTAGGAGACTTATGATACCTTCTCTTCTATTTAGCATCTTGTACTATATATTACTAATGAATCATAAGGAATTCGGCCTTTTGCTTATTTATGAAATCATTTGCGGAGAAGGGCATTTGTGGTATTTGCCAATGTTGTTTGGGTGCTTTGTAATTGCTCACTTTACTAAAGACGCAAATAAACCATTTGTACTATTAATTGTTGCATTTGTTGTTTCTGCATTCTCTCGTTGTCCTAATATTTTTCGCATTAGTCAGATTGCATATTATTTTTTCTACTTCTACGTTGGACTATTTGTATATAAATATAGAGAATTAATAATTAATTATGTTTCTTTGAGGAACAACCCTAAAAAAATTATTATGGGGGGGGGAATTTTTGTGTTGTCAATAATAGTATTATTACCGCTCAATGTCTATTTAAAGTCACTTAATTTAGACACGTGGATAAAAGGTTATTTTCTCGCTGCTCTAATTAGAGCTATTAATATAGTATATTCATCTATTGGCATTGCGTTTTGGTATTATGTATCTATACTACTCTCACGTAAGTCAACAAAAGTACCATCAATGGTCATACATTTTAATGTTTTAAGTATGGGTGTTTATGTTTTTCATCAGTTTGTGCTGATGTATTTATATTATCATACATCTCTACCTACAATTTGCGGTAGTTATTTGTTGCCGTGGGTAGCCATCCTAATTACTTTTCCGACATCAATTATTCTATCACATTTCTTTAAGTTAAATAGAATTGGAAAATATATTTTATAATCATTATGAAAAAGTTTTATCGATTTATTTATAACGTATTCGCTAAGAATTTGCCCTTGTCTAATTCTAAATATAATATAGGTCAGAAGTATTTGCGTTATTTTTTTGCTAAACGCTTTGTAGACTATATGGGTAAAAATGTTAATATTGAAAAAGGAGCTAAATTTCCTTATTCTGTACGCATAGGAGATAACTCAGGCCTCGGTATTCGTTGCGAAATAAATGGACCAGTTGATATTGGGAAAAACGTATTGATGGCACCTGATGTGATAATATACACTCAGAATCATGCTTTTAAGCAGAAGGACGTACTTATCATTGAACAAAAATACTATCCAACAAAGAAAGTTATAATTGATGATGACGTATGGATTGGACGGCGTGTGATTATTTTACCTGGAGTACATATAGGTAAAGGTGCTGTTATAGGTGCTGGAGCAGTAGTTGCGAAAGATATTCCAGAGTATGCGATAGCTGTTGGTAATCCTGTTGTAATTAAAAGTTTTAGAGAATGATTTGGCTGTTTTTTTTCTATATATCATCGCTGGTTCTAACTTCAGTGTGCAATAAGTGTAATCTACCTAAGGTGTATTTTCTAATCACTATTGGCATAAGCGTACTATCTTTCTTTTATGTTCCCTCCGAGTCGGCTGACCTGTATAGGCATTTTGAAACTATTAAGTTTTATGGCGAGATGGGGTTGGATTGGGTCTTAGAAAATAGATGTAATTTGAATCCATTGACAAGTTTATTATTCTACGTTTTTTCTTTCGTTGAAGAAACACGCTTATTTACAAGCTTTTGTACATTTGTAACATATGGATTTAGTTTATTGCTTTTGTATAGAGCTTCTAAATTTTACTCATTAAATAAGCATCTCATTGTATTGTTAACAATGTTCTTGCTTTTTAACTGGAATTATCTCCTAGTTGCAAGTAATTGTAGAATATTTATGCTTTACTCCATCATTGCTTACTTTTTCTATATGGAGTTTGTGGAGAATCGTTCTCATAAAACAGCTTTTGTCATTTATATAGCATCTGTTTTTTTTCATTATGGAATTATGTTGGTTATAATACCTCGATTCTTCATGTACTTATATAAGCCGGCCAATAAGATTGTATATCTGTGGGCTGTTATTTTTGTAGCATTTTTTGCTTATAAAGGTGTATCAAATTATGAAGCGATCTTATTAGAATCTGTATCTAATAAAATAGAAGGATATAAGGAATACAATGTATTCGGTACTTGGCAATTTCTAAATTCACTTGTATGTGTCTTACTCTGTTGTTTCTATGCTCTTAAAATGCGTATATATCTCGTCAGCATAAGTAAATATTATATATTATTTTGGTGTATTATAGTGTTTATGTTTCTACAAATATCGAATTATCAAGTATTATACCGAGAGTCTAATTTTGTAGCTTCATTATCAATTGTTATGTTCTCATGTATTTTTAGGTCATGTAATGATAAAGGGATGCGGCAAATCATAAGAGCTCAATCTATCGTAACACTTATATACTCTTTCGTTTATGTATATCCATATATGGACTTTATATTTATAATTTAATGGCACTAATAAAAGATTTTTCAAAAATTGCAGGAAGTTCATTTATCAACCTTCTTATAGGTTTGATTACTACACCCCTCATAACTAGAATGGTGGAGCCAGAACAATATGGAAATTGGTCTTTATTCAGCATTTATAGTAATGTTTTGGCAACTATATTATTGTTAGGAACAGACTATATTATTGTTCGCTACTACTACAAAAATGAAGAATTTTCATATAAAAAACAGTTAACTCGTTGGTGTCTGTTTGTTACTTTTATTGCAATAATAATTGCATGTGCACCTATTATTATAGTTGTTAGATATATAAGACCCAATTGGGAGTGGTTTATTCTATGTCTTCTTATTTTAAATATTTGGGAGACAATTCTAAATAGATTAGTTAATCTATTACTGCGTTTCGAAAATAAAATTAATGTATTATCAATCACTACAATTCTTCATAAAGTATTTTTTGTTTCTATTGCAGTTACAACCCTATTCTTTATTCGAGAAAGAGCATTTGAGGTATTATCTATTGCAACTGTTTTGTCAACGTGCATTATAATTATAGGTTGCGTATATTTTATTCGGTATATGTTTTTTAAAGCAGATAAAGATCTTGTATACAGACTTTCCCAAAAAGAAATGTTCTCCTACGGTTTACCTTTAATGATTTCTGGTTGTGCATATATGCTATTTCAAGCTACAGACAAACTTGTAATTGGTAGATATTGTTCAGAGTCCGATTTAGGTATTTATTCAAGTGCAGCTAGCTTCTTGTCACTATTTGTAATATTGCAAGGTTCTTTTACAACAGTATGGTGGCCAACAGTAATGCGAAACTATGAACGTAATCCTGAAAATAAATCATTATATATCAAAGCAAATGATATTATATGCTTTGTTATGGTTATGGTTGGTTTAACTTTTATTTTATCCAAAGACTGGATCATTTTACTTCTTGGGGAGCGTTTTAGGAGTGCTGTAGTAATTTTACCATTTATAATTTTTCAACCAATTCTTTATACATTATCAGAAACAACGGTAGTTGGCTTAAACTTTCAGAAGAAATCGAAATCTCAATTATGGATTACAATATCATCTTTGTTTTTCAACGTTATTATAAATATTCTTCTGACTAAAGCTTATGGTATAATAGGAACTTCTATAGCAGTTGGATTGTCATATGTGTTTTTCTTGACATTACGTTCAATACTATCATATCATTATTACAAAGTACAATACCATTTCTTTAAAATGTATATAAGTGTCATTATACTGTTTTTATTTGCGCTAATTCACACCCTGTATCCAGGAGAGTTTGCATCTTATCTATTGGTTTTTGTTTTTTATTTTATTATTTGTGCTTTGTACACAGATGTAATAAAGTTTGGAATCAAGAAATTGAATGTAGTTATCCGTCAATTATTTGCATAAAATAAATCAATATCATCATAATGAAGATAGTTCAAATTAACGCTGTTTACGAATATAGCAGTACAGGTCGTACAACAAAAGAGATGCATTTGTCATTAAAAGATCGAGGCATAGATTCTTATGTATTTTGTACAAATAAAAGCATACCAGAAGATAAGGTATATCTAATAGGATCAAAGCTAGATTATAAACTTCATGCCATTCTTTCTCGCATTTTGGGGCTTCAAGGTTATTTCTCTCATTGTGCAACAAGCAAGTTGCTCAAAAAGTTGAAAACTATTCAGCCTGATGTGGTTATATTAAGAAATTTGCATGCTAACTATATAAATGTGCCTAAACTCTGTGAGTTTCTTGCTAAAAACAATATACCAACCATTGACGTACTACACGATTGTTGGAGTTATACAGGTCATTGTTGTTATTATACAGAGGACGGTTGCGACAAGTGGCAGACAGAGTGCCATCATTGCCCAATACTCCACAAGTATAACACGAGCTTATTTTTCGATAATTCAACAAAGATTTTCCGTATGAAGAAAAGTGGATTTGGTAAGTTGAAAAATTTGGCTGTTATTGGAGTTTCTAAGTGGATTGCCAATGAAGGTAGGCTAAGTCCAGTATTTGCTAATGCAAAAATTATTAAGCATATATATAATTGGATTAGCTTAGATATCTTTTATCCTCGGCAGACTGTAGAGTTGCGTAAGAAACTTGGTATAGAAAAGGATGATTTTATTGTATTAGGTGTATCTCAAAAATGGTCAGATTACAAAGGATTGAACCATTTTATTACTATTGCAAACAAGATTCCAGATGTTAAAATCTTGATGGTTGGATATATGCCTGATGGTGTTATTTTACCAAACAATGTCATATCAGTACCACCGGTATCTTCTCCTGATGAACTGGCAACTTATTACTCGTTAGGTGATGTTTTCCTAAACTTCTCTATTCAAGAGACATTTGGTAAAGTTACAGCCGAAGCTCTTGCCTGCGGTACTCCACTTATTGTCAACAATGCAACTGCTAATCCTGAACTTTGCGGTAATGGTTGCGGTTTTGTAATTGATAATAACGATCATGAGCAAATGATTAAAGCCATCAAAACCATACGCAAGAATGGTAAATCTGCTTATTCAAACAGATGCATAAGTTTCGCACAAGATAATTTTGACAAAGAGAAAGGTATAAACAATTATGTAGCATTGTTTTCAGAAATGATAAAAAACAAGTCAAAATGAGCAAAGAATATACAAGTTATTTTAAAGGCATTGCTATTCTAATGATGCTTTTCCTCCATTTATTTCAATATTTAGAGTGGGATGCATCCTTAAATTGCTTACTATATGTTGGAGATGTTCCATTAGTTTACTATATTGCTAGGATGTGTAATCCAGTGCCGTTCTTTTTAATTTTGAGTGGATATGGATTATATGCTGTATATACTAAATCGGGGGGGGTAAAACCGTGTAAACGCGTTAGTAACCTTTATGTTCATCTTTTGCTGATTTATCTATTAATAGTCCCTATTGCTTCATATGTAAGACCAGATATGTACCCCGGTTCTTTATCTATATTTCTAAAAAATGTGACAAGTTGGCAATGTTCTTATATAGGTGAGCAATGGTTCTTTTTTCCATATATCATCCTAATGATTGCATCAAAATGGATATTTATTATTTTCGATAAATTTAAGTGGTTTAGTCTTATTGGATTTCTTGTTATTGTATGGATGGGAACAGTCTATATTCTGAAGCACTTTAATGGCGACACACTATCAAGTAATATGCTCTTTTATAATATATTTTTAGCAGCATTCATGCTTCCATCATTTACATTAGGGTATATGGCTAATCGTTTTCTTTGGGTGAATAAGATAAAAGTTCTATTTACACGATGTAAAAAGGGAATGATTCTTTTACCAATCATTTTACTGGTCGCTATGTGTTTGTTCCGTTGTTTCGTTCCGAATGCATCGATAGCTCCTTATTTTGCAATAACCTTCGTATTATTGTTTGCTCAGATACCTATAGGTAGAAACACTGGAAAGGTATTGACATATCTTGGTAAACATTCTATGAATATGTGGCTAATACACACATGGTTCTCAACAAGACTCTTTCATAGTTTCTTTTTTGACCAATTAAAATATCCAGTTTTGATATATGTAACACTGCTGGCAATAAGTTTGGCAGTTTCCAATTTGGTAGAACTGATGTACAAACCATTGTCTGGTTTTGTATCAAAGATAAAGTGTTAAAATAACGCGTATAAACAGGTACACATGTAATGATTGATACATAATTAAGATAAATATGAAATTTTCAATAATAATACCTTGTTATAAGGTAGAACAATACTTGCATCAATGCGTCGACAGTGTGTTGGCGCAAACGTATGAAGACTATGAAGTCATTCTGGTAGATGATGGTAGTCCTGATAATAGTCCTGCCATATGCGATGAGTATGGCAAGAAGACAGACAAAGTAAAAGTCATACATAAGCCAAATGGCGGTTTGAGTGATGCTAGAAATGCAGGTCTTGACGTGGCACGTGGAGAATTTGTTATGTTTTTGGATAGTGACGATTGGTGGGATGATAAGGAAGCTCTACGCAAGATAGATACCTGCATTAAAAAAACTGGAGCAGACATTATCATATTTGGTATGAAGAAATACTTCAGTTTGGAAAAACGTTATGGTGACGTGCGCATTCCCAAAAGATGTGATAAGGTAAACCACACCTTATCCCATGCACAAGAACAATATATGCGTAGCAATATATTTGTTGCTTGTGCATGTGATAAGGTAGTACGTAGGACTCTGATAGAAAAAGATAATCAACGTTTTGTAAAGCGACAGTTAAGTGAAGATATTGAATGGTGTTGCAAATTATTGCTTAAAGACTCGCAAATTGATGTATTGGAGGAAGCTTTCTATGTATATCGTCAGCAGGTTTCTGCCTCTATTACTGCAAACGTTGGCACGAAGAATATCAACAGTATATTGGACGTAATCAACCGATATGCAAAAAAAAATGCTCCAGAACCATTACTTCACTATATTGCTAATCAGTATGTATTACTCATTACCAATTTTATGCGCCTTAGCAAGGAAGACCAAAAGCCACTTGAGGCAGAAGTAAAGGATTTTTGGTGGTTAATCAACTACAACTGGTACCCTTATACACATATAGTGTCTAAAGTAAAGTTCTTGGGGTATAACATTACAAAGAAATTGCTGCGAATTTATTATAAGCAAAAGCGTAACAAAAGATGAGAATACTAATAATTAGCAAAGAGGCATGGCGTGATGAACAAAATGGTGGTAATGTATTAAGTAATATGTTCTCGCAACTGCCTAAATCCGAGTTTGCACAGATATACTGTAACGAACAGGAGCCCAATAATACCATATGCTGCAATTATTATCAGATGAGCGATCGTATGATGGTGAATAATATATTGCATCGTGCTCATGTAGGGCGTAAGTTAGTATATGACAAAGTACCGACGAAGACCGAAGCGAAGGCTGAAAGTTTTAAAACAGCAGGTGGAAAGTTTGGTGGCAACTTGAAGCGTGTAGCTCGCGAAATGGTATGGGCTATTGGGCGATGGGACAAGAAGGAGATTATTGCATATGCACGTGATTTCAATCCCGATATCATCTTTGCTCCCTGTTATGGCAACCACTATATGCAACGATTAACAGCTTTAGTGCATGATGCATTGAATGTTCCTGTCGTGTCTTACATATCGGATGATTTTTATACAAATAAGCAGTTTAAATTCTCGCCCATATTCTGGCTTAACCACATGTTTATCCGTCGTCGTACACGCAAAATCTTCCGTCACTATTCATTAGTCTATACCATGACTGATGAGCAAAAACAACAATGTGAACGCGATTTTGATGCTAATATGAAGATTCTTCGTAAAAATGGTAAGTTTGAGAATCAGTATTTGAAGAGCAAGGTCAATGACCCTATTCGCTTTGTATATGCAGGTGGTATTTATCTGAACAGATGGAAAACTTTGGGGGCATTGGCAGAGGCAATGCGTCACATTAATGCAGATGGGGTGAAAGTAGTATTGGACATATATACTAACAATAAGTTGGATTCGCAAATGCAACAGGAAATCAATGATGGTATCACGGCACGTGTACATAAAGCTGTATCAATGGCGGAATTGATGGATATTTACCACAAAAGCGATGTTGCACTTCATGCAGAGGCATTCGATATAACCAATCGTCATGTGGTGCGGATGTCTTTCTCTACTAAAATAGTGGATTGTATGGATAGCGGATGTGCCGTAATGGCTATCTGCGACAAGAAGCAAGCTGGAGGTTCGTACCTTCGCAGAAACGAATGTGCAATTTGCATTCATGATTTGAAGCAAATCGAATCTGTACTACGCAACATTGTAGATCATCCAGATCAACTCATAAAGATGCAGAATAAAGCTTTTGAGGTGGGACGTAAATATCATCTACAGGAAAATATTACCAGAGACTTAATCAATGACTTTGAGAGTCTATGCAAAAAATAATAAAAATGAAGATTTGTATAATAGGTAAAAATAGTTATATAGGTAATAACATTGACGAGTGGCTGACCAAAAGCGGACATGAGGTATTTCAACTGGATGTACTGACTGAAGATTGGAAAGCATTTGACTATAGCGTATTTGATGCAATAGTCCATGTTGCAGGCATTGTACATCGACCTAATTGTAAAGATGAGAAGCTATATCATGAAGTAAACACTATTATGCCTACAGCTATTGCGGAGAAGTTTAAGAATTCAAGGAATTCAAAAGCAACTTTTGTCTTCTTGAGCACAATGTCTGTTTTTGGTACGCCTAAGCGGTTGGGTAAGAATGTGATTACTGCAGAAACTCCGATGTCGCCTATTGGGTTATATGGTCAAAGTAAGGCTGCTGCTGAGGTGGAGTTGCTAAAGTTACAAGATAGTCATTTTGATGTGGTGGTAGTTCGTCCGCCTAATGTATATGGTAAAAATTGTCGTGGTGGTTACATCCCAGGATTTGTGAATGTGGTAAAGAAACTGCCAGTGATACCAGCAGCTTATACCAATGTTAAACAGAGTATGCTTTATATCGACAATCTCTGTGAGTTTATCCGTCTCTCCATTGAGCAAAAACGTCATGGTGTATTTATGCCACAAGACGACAAGGCGGTATCTGCCGTAGATATCACTACTGCTATTGCTCGTGGTCTTGGTAAAAAGCCTCGTACAAGTCGTTTGTTGGGCTTAGCCGTTCACCTTGGAAGTTTCGTACCTTTAATTCAAAAAGCTTATGGAGGAGTGGAATATGACATGAATTTGTCGCGTATTGAAGGCATGGACTATGTGGTGGTTCCTTTTGAAGAGGCTATGAAACGAACAATCAACTAAAAACTAATTATTATGAAACCCTCATGACAATTTAATAAAGTCGCCAAAGTGAATGAAAAGGGCTGCCA
>ERZ791610.575-NODE-575-length-22868-cov-13.672336_pt1 | contig 22868 bp, 13 predicted proteins | sample MGYA00510061_ERZ791610 | MGnify/ENA primary metagenome ERZ791610 (study PRJEB30046, sample SAMN00791922) | human gut metagenome | study: EMG produced TPA metagenomics assembly of the A metagenome-wide association study of gut microbiota in type 2... | reverse complement strand
ATAAAAGTTGGAAAATAATATTGCAATTTATTGGAAAAATAACTTGCAAAACACAAGTTTGGAAAAATAATATTATTAAGCATAGAAAATAAATAAAATCCACTTTTTTTATATTTAGAACTATGATATTATATAATAAGATATAAAAAAAGGGGGATTTGTAAATATGAAAGAATATGAAAGCTTAATAAAATTATATTATAAGCATTTTGATACAAAAGAAGTGTATAGATCAAGAATTGAAAGTCCTAGTGCTTATGTAACAGATTTAGAAATATCTCCTATATTAAGAGGGGAAAGAGTAAAAGATATAAAATTTCCACTTTTTTATGTATCATTAGTTGAATTAAGTTTATTAGAACAAAATATTTTCTATAATAGTAAGGAAATTATATCTTTAAGCTCAAAGCTTCCTAAAACTGCTAACATAGCTTGTATTAGAGATATTATGATGAATGAGATAGAGAAAAGTAATGGAATAGAGGGTGTACACTCTACTAAAAAGGAACTTTATGAGAGTATAAATTCTGAAAAAGCTACTCGTTTTTATGGAATAGTTAATAAATATATTCAGATTATAGAAGAAAAAACTAAAAAAATAGAGACTCCAAAAGAGATAAGGGATCTATATGATGAAATTTTTAAGAAAGATATTTTAGAAAATCCTGAAAATCAATTAGATGGGATTCTTTTTAGAAAAGATAGAATACATGTCTCAGATAGTAAGAATAGTACTATTCATACTGGAGATTCATCTGAAGAGATGATATTAGATCATATTAATAACTTAATTGAATTTATGAACAAAAATGATCTTCCAAGTTTGATAAAAGGTGCTATTGTACATTACTATTTTGAATATATTCACCCATTTTATGATGGAAATGGTAGATTTGGAAGATATCTGTTTTCTATGTATCTAGCTAGAAAGATAGATATTTATACAGGTTTATCTCTTTCATATGCAATATTTGAAAATAAGAAGAAATATTCTGATCTATTTTTAAATACTTCTAATGTAAAAAATTATGGAGAAGTTACGTTCTTTATAAAAGGTATGCTAGAATTTATTATAAAAGGGCAAGAAAGTATAATAGAGATGTTAAATGATAAAATATTAAAATTAACTTATGCAGAGTCTTATATTGATAAATTAAAAGATATAGGACTAGAAGAAAAAAATATTTTATATGTTTATATACAAAATTATATTTTTGCTAAAGATAATCCATTGAAAGATAAAGAGTTATTAAATTATACATCTAATATAAATAGCCTGCCAACATTAAGACGTTATTTAAAAGAACTAACAGATTTAGATTATATTACAATGGTTTCTAAAAAGCCAATAATTAGAACAGTATCAAATAAAGTTAAAGAAATTTTATATTAGAGATAAGATTCATAATTAAATAGTTTTTATATATAAATTCTCAGATGATATTCATTTGGGAATTTTTTATTTAATATAAAGATCTATTGCGTTAAGAAAAGCAATTGAATTATTGAACTAATTTTGTTGTCTACTCGTTGCCTATATAAGAAAAAATGATATAATAATAGATATATATAAATAACTTTAAGAGAGAAAAAAGGAGAGAAAATGGACAGAGTTATTCTTCATTATGATATGGACTGTTTTTATGCTTCAATAGAAACAAGAGATAACCCCAAATATAAAAATCATCCAATGGTTGTTGCTGGTGGAGTGGTTACTACTGCTAATTATGAAGCTCGTAAATATGGTATTCATTCAGCTATGAGTACATTTGAAGCTAAAAAACTTTGTCCTAACTTAATGATTGTTTTCCCAAATAAAGAAAAATATTTTAAAGAGTCACAAATTATCCATAACTTAGTTTTAAAAATAACTCATAAAATAGAGTTTATTGCCCTTGATGAAGGGTATATAGATATAACTGAGGTGATAAAAAAGTTCTCATCAAAGGAGAAATTTGCTAAAACCTTTAGAGAGAGAATCTTCAAACACACTGGTTTAACTTGTTCTGTTGGAATTGGAGTTAATAAGATTTCAGCTAAGATAGCCAGTGACATAAATAAGCCCTTTGGACAATATATATTCAACAGTGAAGAGGAGTTTGTTGAATATATGAAGGAGAAAAAGATTAGAAAGCTTCAAGGAGTAGGGGAGAAATTTGAAAAACTTCTGAATAAAGATAATATATTTCTTGTAAAAGATGTTCATAAATTTTCACTTAAAGAGCTTACTAAAAGATATGGAAAAGCTAGGGGAGAACTTCTCTATTTATATAGTAGAGGTATAGATTATAGCCCTGTTGAATATGATAAACCTACCCACTCTGTTGGAGCAGAAAATACCTACTCTTTTACTTTAAATACAGAGGAAGAGATCAATAAAAAGCTTCAAGAGGTTTTTGAAACTGCTTACAGACGTCTAAAGGAGAAAAATTTTCTTACTAAAACTATTTCAATTAAGGTGAGATATGAGGATAGAGTGACTATTAATAAGGCTAAAACCATATCTATTGCTACTTATGATAGGGATAAACTATTTGAGTATGTTCAAGAGATTTTTAATGAGATTGAGGAGAAAAGCGGTATTAAACTTTTAGGAGTTACATTTAAAAATCTTGTGGAGTTTTCTATGAGACAGCTCTCTTTTAAAGATGAATTTAATTCAAAATAAATTTTAAATTTTTTGTTTATAAAATAGATTATTAACTTTATTAATCATTTAATTTTTTATATTGCAACACACTAAAAAAATGATATAATGAAGAAAAAGGAAAATATTAATTAATAAAAATAAGTAAAATTATATTACAGGGGAAATGATAATGGGAAAAAATATAATTTATTATGACAATGCTTCAACATCTTATCCAAAATTTTCAAGAGTTTACGAAGATACAATGAAAATTTATCAAGAGTGTGGAATTAATTTTTCTAGAAATAACGCTGAAAAAAGTAAAAATGCTAGAGAAATAAAAGAAAGATTAATAATAAATTTAAAAAAGATTTTTAATACTAATAATGAAGTTATTTTAAACTCATCTGCTACTTTCTCTTTAAATGAAGTTATATTAGGACTTGATTACTCAAAAATAAAAACTGTTTACATATCACCTTTCGAACATAATTCAAGTTATAGAGTAATAAAAAAAATTGCAAAAGAAAAGAATTTTCAATTAAATATTTTAAAATTTGATAAATTCAAATTGGACATTGAGAATATGAAAATACAGTTTATGTCACAAAGTCCAGATTTGATAATTTGTAATCATGCTTCAAATGTTTTTGGAAATATATTACCTGTAAGGGAAATATTTGAAGAAGGAAAAAAATATGGGGCAATAACTGTTTTAGATGCTACTCAAACAGGTGGAGTTTTAGATTTTAAAGAGATATCAAATCTTTCAGATTTTATAATATTTGCAGGGCATAAAAATTTATATGGTCCTTCAGGAATAGGGGGATATATTTATAATAAAAAAATTTCTTTAACTCCATTACTTTATGGTGGAACTGGTATAAAATCAGAAGATGAGGATATGCCTGTTGAATTACCTGAGAGATTTGAAGCTGGAAGTCCTAATATATTAGGAATAATAGGATTGGAAATTTCAACAGATGAACTATTAAAAATTGGAATAGAAAAAATAAGAGAAATAAAAAATGAAAATACAAGGAAATTATATGAAGTATTAGATGAATATTGTTATGATATAGATATTTTATCTGATAAAGAAAATAATATAGGAGTTATATCTATTGTAGGAAAGGATTATACTCCACAAGAGTTAGAAAATCTTCTTAATGAAGAAGATATTGTGACAAGAAGAGGACTTCATTGTGCTCCATTGGCTCATAAACATATGGGAACTATTAAAAATGGGGGAACATTAAGATTATCTTTAGGATACTTTAATACAGATGAAGATTTAGAGAAGTTTAAAGAAAGTTTAGAAAATATATTTTAGGGGATAAAGGAATATGCTTGATATATTTATAAGTAAAAAATTAAAAGAAGAGATTGAGGATTTAAAACAAAGTTATAAATTTTTAGAAGAGAAATTTGAAAAAGAAAAAAAAGATAGAATTAGGGCTTTGAATGATTTGTATCTTAAAAGTAAAGAGACAGATCTGCTTAAATCTAAGTGTGAAATATTAGAAGAAGATAAAGTAAAGCTAGAAAAAGAAGTATCAAACTTGAAAGGGAAAAACTTAAATTTACAAGCTGAAGTAGAAAAAGCTAAATCAAGCTTGGAAGAAAGTATTTCAAATTTACAAACAAAAAATTTTACTTTAGAAGCTGAATTAAAAGAAGAGAAATCAAGTTTAATAAAAGAGATATCAGATTTAAAAGATAAAATAGAAAGAGAAAAAAAAGAAAAAAATAATGCTTTAAGTGATTTGTATCATAAAAATAATGAAATAAATATACTTGAATTAAAATATGAAGAAATTGAAAAAAATATTTCAATTTTAGAAGAAGAAAAGTCATCGCTAAAAAATGAAACGTTAAGTTTAAAAGATTTGGAATTAAAATTATTAAAAAAGATGTCATGTTTAAAGGAAGAAAACTTAAACTTTAAAAGTAAAAAATCAATTTTAGAGAAAGAATTATCAAAGTTACAAGCAAAGAATTTTGATTTGGAAGAACAATTAAAAAAAGAAAGAGAAAGAAAAGAAAATTTAAGACCAGAAAGTGAAAGTAATGATAAAAAATCAATTTTAGAAAAAGAAATTTCATATTTGAAAGAAAAAAATTGGATTTTAGAAAACCAATTGGATGAAGAGAAGTCAAAGTTAGAAGAAATAGTATCTAAGTTAAAAGAGAAAAATTTAATTTTAGAGAATCAGTTGAGAAAAGAAGATGAAATACATGAAGAATTAAAAATAAAAGTTACTATTTCAGAATTAAAATATAAAAAAGAAAAAGATTACAATATAGAAATTACAAAGCAATTAGAAAGTTACAAAGAAAAATTAAAAATAGCAGAAAAATCTTTTGAAAAATTAAGCAAATCAGAAAATAGTTTAGAAATTGAAGAAAAAGATAAAAGTGAAGAAATAGAAGAAGTAGAAGAAATAGAAGAAGTAAAAGAAATAAAAGAAGAATCAACTATAAATGTAGAAAAAGAAGTTGTAAAAAGAAAAATAAAAAATGAAAATATTGATTCTCCAAAATTAAAATGGAATAATTACAATGAATTTCTAAAAAATGAAAACAAATTGTTAGATTTTTTAAAGACTTTTTCAAAGGAAGATATAAAGGATATATACCTTCAAGCAATTAAAAGAGAGATAATAAAAAAATCTCAAGAAAAATATTTTTTTAATATTTTTACAAGAATAAAATTAAATTTACCTTTAACAAAGATGGATCTTGAAAAAATTGTACCTTTTTATCGAGAACTTATTGGTCAATTAAAAGAAGAAAATGCTTTTGAAATAGTATCTGTAACAGACGAATTATGTGTTGAAGATAGAGTAGAAGAAACAGTACTACTAAAAGATGATAAATTTGAGCAAGAAAAAATAGAGGAAGAACCAATATTAAAAGAAACTGAAAATACATCTGCAATAGAGGCACAATATGTTGAAGATAAAGAAATAAAAGAATTAGCATTAGATGAAATAGATGAATCATCTGTAATAACTAACTCTTTTGGAGTAGATATGATATCAGAAGAAAAAGCTGAACCTATACCTGTAACAGATGTGCCATATGATGAAGAAAGTGTTATAGAGGAAGTGTATACTTTTGACAAAATATTATCTGAAGGATTAAAAAGTGGGGAAGTGAGCACAGAAGAATTACAAAAGATAGATTATGAAGCAGAAGAAGAAGTAAGTGATATCTATGAAGCAATTGAAATCTTGGAAGAAAGGGGAATAATAGTTAATTATTAATTTGAAAATGACAATAGAAGAAGCTTTGATAAAATTAAAAGATCTTAAAGTATTAGATTTAAAAGAAATTGAATCTATTAGATTAGGAAGTTTAAAGGCAACATTATTTAGAGAGTTTAATATTGAATTTAATATTAAAGATTTAAAAGAGTATATGAGTAACAATAAGGAATTTACTGAAATAAGCAATAACTTTTTTGTGTCTAAAATTAAATTGAAAGAGTTATTAAAAAATATTTCTAAAAATAAGTGCAAGGAGTTTTTAGAAAATAGATATATTATTCAAGTAGATGAAAATAAGCTTTTAAATTTTCTTAGCTATAGAAAAACAGTTGATGAATTACTAAAGTATGGAATAGAAAATTCATATATAGAGGAAGAATGGTTAAGTGATCTTAGTATAGAAGAGAGTGATTATACAGATATATACGAAGTGATAGATGAATTAATGAGAAGAGAGATAAAAATCAGATGATATAAAGGAGTTTAAAGGTGGTTAGAAATGCCCTAGGAATATATTGGGATCAAGAAAAAAATATTCCTATTATTTTAGATAAAAATTTAGATGATATAAAAATTAAAAAGAAAAAACTAATAGAAGTTGCTCAAGATTTAAGACCTGTTTTTTTAGAGGAAAAACATCTGTTAAGAGTTTTATTTAATTTAGAAGAGGATATCTATTATAAATCAGTTTGGTGTACAAAATTAGGAAGATATATAGTAGATGGAACTCCATTTAGAAAAAGTATAATTAAAAAAATAAGTGAATTAGAAGAATTTGAAGTTTTTAGAAAAAAGGTATTAAATTTTGAAAAAATAGATAAAATGATTGAAAAAGAAAAAGAGATATTTCAAAATTTTATTGAAGAAAATAGAGAACATATGAGTATGTTGCTTAATTCAACTGAAAGAGATGATGAAGGAAACTTTATAGGAGCATACCCATTTATAGAAGAAGTATTAAAAAAATATTCAACTAGGATTCCAATGGTTTCATTTTCTGGGGGAAAAGATTCAACAGTGGTTTCCCATTTAGTAAGAAAAGCTCTTAATAATCAATCAATTTTACATATATTTGGAGATACTACATTGGAACTACCTCTTACTTATAAATATGTGGAAAGATTTAAAGAAGAAAACCCAATGACTCCATTTTTTGATGAAAAAAATGAGGAAAATAACTTTTTTCAAATGTGTAAAGAGATAGGACCACCAAGCAGAGCAGAAAACTGGTGTTGTTCAATTTTTAAAACAGGACCTATGGGAACTACTTTAACAAATTTTGATGAAGATTTTTTAACTTTCTATGGAGTTAGAAGAAAAGAATCTGCCTCAAGAAGTAAGTATCCTAAAATATTAAAAAGTACTAAAATATATAAACAGCTTAGTATTGGACCAATAATAGACTGGCTAGATATTGATGTTTGGTTATATATATTAAGTGAAAATTTAGATTTTAATATTAGTTATAGACAGGGATTTGCCAGAGTAGGTTGTTGGGTATGTCCAAATAAAGGTGCTTGGAGTGATTTTTTAACAAAAATATTTAATAATACAGAGTACATGAAATGGGAAAATTTTTTGATTCAATTTGCTAAAGATATTGGAAAAGTTGATTATGAAAATTATGTAAAAGAAGAAAAATGGAAATTAAGGCGTGGAGGAGAAGGGCTAGAAAAAAGTAAAGACCTTAATTTTAAACAAAAAGAGTGTGTTAATGAAAAAAATACATATATTTTAAACTTAAACAGAGATATAGATGAAGAATTTATAACTTTATTTAAACCTTTTGGAAAAATTTCTATTTCTAATAGTGGAAAATCTCAAGAGATGTATGTTTTAAATAGAGAGAAAGAAGCTTTATTTAAAATATTATTTAAAGAAAAAAATAGAGAGATAAAAATTACATTGATTAATTTAAAAGATAAGTATTTGTATGGGAAAATTATAAGACAAATAAACAAATTTAATACATGTATATATTGCCAAGCATGCAATTCAACTTGTAGTTTTGGAGCTTTAAGTGTAATAAATGGAAAATATACCATTGATGAAAATAAGTGTGTTCACTGTTTAAATTGTGTAACCAAATTTGATATGGGGTGTTTAGTTGCCTCAGCACTTAGAACAAAGAGTAAGGAGTAAAAGATGACAGATTTATTAGTAGGGCATAGCTCTTTTTATTTAAGAAATGGGTGGCTAAAAAAAGGGATTGAATATATTCTAAAAAATAATAGTGAAGATATATTTTCAAAGAGCAATATAAAAGCAATAGATGAATTGGGAATAGGAAGTGTAATGGTCCAATCATTGAGATTTTGGTTAATTATGTTGGATATTATAGAGAAAAAAGATAAAAAATATTGTTTAAAAAGAGAAATAGAATATATTTTAAAAAAAGATCCATATCTTCAAAAGATAGATTCATTATGGTTGTTACATACATATATAATGGAGAGAGATAAAAATGAAGAAAATCCTATTTTATGGAATTTATTTATAGGAGATAAGAAAAATAGTGTTTTTACAGAAGAGGAAGCTAGAAATATTTTAATTGATTTTTACAAAGAAAAAAGTGAAAAAATATCTGAAAGAAGTGTGAAAGATAGTGTAAATGTATTTATAAAAACTTATTATAAAGATATTGATTTAAAAGAAGATCCAGAAGATAATCTATTTTCACCTTTTATAAAATTAAATTATTTATTAAAAAATGAAGAGGGAAAATATTATTTTAGAAATATTGATAATAATGAGATAGCAGAAGAGATAATATTTTTTCTGTTAAAAAGAAAAGTAACAAATAAACAGATTTCAATAATAGAATCTTATGATTTTATAAATGGAATAATAAAAATGAGAATAAATGAGTATGAAAAAATAATCTCAAAATTAGAAAATCGTGAATTTGTATTTGTTGATAGAACAGCAGGTCTACAAAATATAAATTTAATAAAAGAGCTTTCAGAAAGAGAAATTATAGAATTAATAATGGAAAGAGAGTAAATGAAATGGGGAGTAATGTAAATATAGAGATACTTAAAACAAATAACTATTCAATAAATTTAAGGAGTGATTATACAAATAAAGAAAAACTAAACGAGTATTATCCAACTTTTAATAATATGAGAATGTTGGAAAAATTTTTATTATATGTTGAAAATAAAATTAATGGATCTATTATTTTATCAGGGGCGTATGGAACAGGAAAATCCTATTTTACTGCTTTATTTACAAGCATTTTAGGATCAGATTTGAAATATGAAGATTATTCTGTTTTATTAGAAAAGGCAAAAAATGTTTACAATATTTCAGATAGTTTAAAAAGAGCTAAGGAAAAAAATTATCTAATTGTATTTGTAGATGAATCTATGGAAAACTTTTCAGAGGGGGTATTTTCAGGATTAAGAAAAGCTTTAAAGGAAAAGAATATAGATATTGAAATTTCTACAAAAATAGATATTATAGAGGCAAAGTTAAATTATTGGAAAGAAAATCATAAAAATATTTATAATAATTTTAAGTTAGAATTAGATAAAAATAGTTTTTATAAGGAGTTAGAATATAAAACTAAAAAAGTTGAAAAGATATTTTCAGAAGTATATTCTAATCAATTTGGGGGAGAGAAATTCTCTTATAGTGGTGAAATAAAAAATATAAAAAAATTACTTGAAGAAGTAGAGTTAGAGCTTGAAAAAAATGGTTATTCAGGAATTGTTTATGTTTTTGATGAGTTTGGAAGATATTTAGAAACCAATATAAATAATATAGATGTAAAAGAGATTCAAGATATGGCAGAGTATTGCAATCTAGAAAATAACTCAAATTTTCTATTGATAACTCACAAAGATATTTTTCAATATACTAGAAAATTAAAAAACACTTCAGAAAGAGAAGAATGGGAAAAAGTAAGTGGAAGATTTTTAAAAGAGCATTTAATATTTGAAAAAACAAGTATACTACAAATATTAAAGAATATTATTCAAAAAAATAATTATGATGAATACAGAGAAGATAATAACAATATAAAGTTAAAAGAAACTCTTTTAGAAGCTCTTATTCCACAAAATGTTAAAGAATATACAAAGGATTTTTATCCTCTAGATTATATAACAGCATTTTCGTTACCTGATCTATCTCAAAAATTAGCTCAAAATGAGAGAACACTTTTTGCTTTTATCTGCTCAGATGATAGCAATGGATTAAGAAGTTTAATTTTTGATTCCAATACTAAAAGAGAATTTATTACAATTGATTATTTGTATGATTATTTTGAGAGAGAGATAAAGCAACTTCCAGTAGATTCTTTAGAATATAAAGTATATATCTCAAGTAGAGATGCTATTTCTAGAATACCTAAAGATGATGAAAATAATATAAGAATTATAAAAGCTTTAGCAATGATATATATAAATAATAATTTTGCTGAGATAGAACCTAATATAGAAACTTTAAGATATATTTTTAATAAAGAGAATTTAGATTTGAGTTTCTTAGAAGAAAATAGATATATTGTCTTAAATAAATATAAAAATTATTATAAAATTTTAGAAAGAGCAGATTTAGATATTGAGAAAAAGATAGAAGAATATTGTGAAAAGAAAATAGGAAGATTTGATTATATTGCAAGATTAGAAAAAGAAATGTATAAAGGAAATTATTATCCTTTAAAATACAATGATCTAAATAAAATCAACAGATATTTAGGACAATATTTTGTAGATGTTTCTAATATATCTAAATTAGAGGAGTTAAAAGAAAATTATAGAGAAGATGGAAGAATAATTTATTTAACAAATATAGAGGGAAATGAAAATTATTCAAAGATAAAAGAGGCATTAAAAGAAAAAAATGATTATATCTTAGTAAGTAGCAAGGAAAATAAATTAGAAATTTATCAAGAGTTAAAAGAGTTAGAGGCAATTGCACTTATATATGAAAATGAAAAAGTTGAAGAAAATGAAGCTTTAAGAATAGAAATAGAAATTTATAAAAAAGAGATAAAAAATGAAATTTTAAAAAAAATGAATCTGTTTTTTAATGAAAATATAGATTTAATAGAGATAACAAATGATTATCTAAATAAAAAGTATCCTAAATATATTGGAATAAATTATGAACTAATAAATAGAAGAAATATTTCTAGTCCAATGAAAAAAGCTAGATATGAAATTTTAAAGAAAATAGCTGAAAATAGAGAGTTAAAAGAGGAATATTTTAATGATACAAAAGCTGAAAGTTCAGTAGCAAGAATTCTTATAAAAAATACTGGAATCTATGATAAGGATATTGATAATGAAAAATATTTAGAATTTAACAAATTAATGTCTGAGATTTTAGAAGATATTAAAGAAAATTCTGAATCATTGGAAAAAATATATAGAAAATATTGTAGCAATCTTGGAGATTATGGAATAAGAGAGGGATTATTTACTTTTTTATTAGGAATAGTTTGTATAGAAAATAAAGATCAAATAGTAGTTTCATTTTCAGAAGAAAAAGGGGAATTAAATTTTTCAATAGATATTTTTGAGTTATTAGAAAAAAATCCTGAAAAATATAAAATAGCATATTATAAAATAACTGAAGAGGAGATAAAGTATTTAGAAAATTTAGAGCAGATAGTAGCTAAATATGTAAAGAAGAATGATAGTAAAATATCTAATAGAATATTAGATGGAATAAAAAACTATTTATTAAATCAACCAAGATATATTAATACTATGTATCTTCCTAGTTTAAAGGGATTGAATAAAATATATAAAAGATTGTTTACAATAGGTGGAGCAGAGGAGTTTCTACTAAAAGATTTACTAAATATATATAGAACAGATAACTATAAGATGCTTATTGATCAATTTAATTTTGAAATATCATCTTTAGAAGAGAGTAAGAATAGTTTTGTTGAAAATCTAGAAAAAGAAACAGTTAAAATATTATCAAAAGAGAAACTTAATAATTTAAAAAAATATGTAGATAGTTTAAGTTTTGAAAATATAGATTTAGAAATAGAATTATACTTGGAAAGTTTAAAGGAACTCTCTTCAGAGGAAATCTTAAAAAATTTAACTAAAAGGATAAAAGGATTTTCTTATGATAACTGGAGAGGAGCAGAGGATTTAGAAGAGTTTATCCAACTATTAGAAAAAGAAACTTCAAAGGTAAAAAAAGAGAAAATAGAGGATATAGATTGTCTAAAAATCCAATTTAAGGGAAATGAAGAGATTATTGAATTGGGAGAGATAACAGATACAATGGAAAAAATGTTATCTTCAAAAATTTTAGCAGATATTAAGAATATGGGATTTAGCTTAACAGTTGAACAGAAAAAGAAAGTAATAGCTAAAATTTTATTAGATATGAAAGGATAAAATATGGGTGAAGCAGGTTGGAATTTAAAAAGTGGAGATATAAAAAAAGAAATAAAAAATATTAATGAAATTTTAAAGAAAACATTATATTCCAAAAATACAACTTGTTATAAATATTTGCTATTGAAATTTATTTTAGAAAATATAGGAAATAATAAAAAAGAATATGAGTTTGAAGAAGTTTATATGTATATTTTAAATGAGTTTTATTTTTATTTTACTAAATATAAAGAAAAAATAAATTTAATTAATAAAAAAAGTAGTTTATATTTATTACTTCAAAATAAAAAATTAGAAAATATAACTAAAAAAGATTTAAGTTTTTTAAAAAAATATGTATTTGGAGCTTTATATAATGATACTGAAGGTCAATTGTTTGGTTTTTCAAAAGAAGAAGAGTTATTTTATTTAAGTAATAATTTACAAGAAAAGATAGATAAAAAAATAATGGAAGAATTAAAAGAAAAACTAATGCTAAGTTTAGGATTAGAAAATTTTTATGAGCAAGAATATAATTTTAAAGAAAATGATAAATTTAAAGAAATTGGGGAGGAAAAAATAAAAATGGAAACAAAAAAATATTATCAACAAAAATTTCCTTTGGAGATAGATTATATTTTAAAAAAGATTTCTACTCCATTAGAAAACGGAAATTTATTTTTTAATGAACTAAAAGAAAAATCAAGACAAGAATTGGCAGACAATTTAGGTATAGGACTTCCTAAATTATTAGCGGAACTTCAATATATGTCGTGTATGAATTTGTATGATGGTAAAGGAGAAACAGAATTTTCTAAAAAAATATCAAACTTAAATTCTAACCATGATTATATAGAACCTTTATTATATTATTATTTAGTTAAAAATGAAAATTATGGTCATTATGTTTATTCGGAATTAATGAATGAAGTTATTTATAAATTATTTTATAGTAATTTTGAAGCTAAAGTTAGTTTAACAAAAATTTTAGATAATATGAATGAATTAAATAAAGATAGAATAAATAAAAAAGATTGGGATAATATGGTAAAGAGGGCATTAAATTGTTTAATAGACTCCGAAACAGGATTTGGAAAAATGGGAATTTTAGAAGTGGTAAGTGAAGATAAGAAAAATACAATATATGAATTACACTCATATTGGGTAGAACCATTAGTTGGAGCATATATAATTTATGATATGTGGAAAGAGGGGCAAACAACTATGGAGATAAGCTCAATAATAAATGATAAATATAATATAGGAAGAATATTTTTAATGGACTCAGATGCAATAATGGAAACATTAGAAGAGATAAAAGCGTTGGGATTAATTGATATAAGCTCAATTGCTGGTTTAAATCAAATAACAAAGAGTAATAGATATACAAAGGAAGATATTTTAGATATGATGATAGAACAAGCATAAAGGAGTTCCTATTATGATAAATAGAGAAAAAATAGAAAAGATTTTAAATGGTGAAATAGAATCTAGAATAAATGCCTATATCTACTTAAAGAAATTACAACAGGAAATAGATTTTAGTGAGTTTAAAAATGTAAAATACCTAGATTTTGAAAAAGAAAGCTATAAATTTTTTTGTGATAATAATTTAACTTTAAGAGTATTTAATACAGGGAAATTTTTTGAATATATAAAAAGAATATCTTTTGAAGAGGAAAAGATATTGATTGTAGATAATTTAGAGATTATTCAAAATATATTACATGAAAAAAATGAATTTAGAGAGTTTTTTAAAGAGATGGAATTGCAGAAGTTTAAAGAGAAAGTTATTTTTGTATTTAGTGATATAAAAATAATGAAACTTGAAAGATTGTTAGAATTAAACTATCCACAAAAAAATATAATTTTAGGGGTGTAAGGGAAAGATGAGAATAAAAGATATATTGTCAATAAAAGAATTTGAACCAGTTGTTGATTTGAGCTGGGGATTAAACATAAATGAGCATGAAAAAATGCTATCAAAATATATAATGACAGATGACATAGCTGAAACTTTTGTTGAAATTTTAGAAAGTTTTAATATGGTTAGAAGCAGAAGTAGAATTGAAAAATTAAGTGGAGATATAAATACTACTGTAAAAAGATCTCATATTTTATCTGGACAATATGGAACAGGGAAATCATATTTTCTATTAATGCTAAGCATAATTTTAGAGATGAAAAATAGTGTGCTTGCTAATAAGATGATAGAGCAATTTAAAGATTATCCAGAGCTACAATTTCAATTAAAAGTAATTCAAGATAAGAAAAAATATTTTGTTGTAAGAATAAATGGAGAATCAGAGAATCAAAAAGAGTTTATAGATGTTATTCAAAGTAAAATTTTAGAAAGCTTAGAAAAAGAGTTTGATGATTTTAAAATAAACTCAGTATATTTTTCTGCAAAAGAAACAATATCAAAAGTTTATTATTCTCCTATATATAGAGATAGTATAGATCAATATTTAGAAGATAGAGATGTAACTATAGAGGATTTATTAGCAAGTCTATCTAACTTTAGAAGAGAGGGACTTGAGCTTGCAAAGAAAACTATAAAAGATGTTACAGGATTTCCACTTCAAATAGAGGTACCAAGTTTTGATAATTTCTTATCTGAAATAAATGAGGAATTAGCAAAAAATGGATATAATGAATTAGTTATAATATTTGATGAATTTTCAGCTTATATAACTGCCTCAATAGAAAATAAAAGAATTAATAAAGATCTAGGACAGATCCAAACTTTATGTCAATTAACTTCAAAAAATTCTCAAAAAAATGTTGCTTTTATAGTTTCTTTACATAAAGATATAAATGATATATTACAAAGTTATGGAATTGGAAATGCAAATGAATTGGATAAGATAATAGGAAGATTTCAGGCTCATACTTTAAAATTTGAACAAGGAAATGAACTTATAAAAAACACTTTAACTTTATTTGATAAATCTACTTTTAGAGAGTATGCTATTAAGTATAAAGATTATATAGAAACATTAGAAAATAAATATCCATATAAATTTGAAGATTTTTATCCAATACATCCAGCAACATTAGATTATTTAATGCCAATTTCAACAATATATGCTCAAAAAACAAGAACAACTTTAGGATTTATAAAAGAGATTGTTAAGGAAAAATATTTTATAAAACCAATTGAAGAAAATGGAAAATTAAATTTAGTAACTTTAAGTGATTTATTTGAAACATTCCAAGATGCAATTGAAAGTAAAAAGCCAGAAATTATAAATATATATAATCAAAGTATAAATGGTTATTCTGAAGATGATGATATAATTAAATATTTAAGAGCAATTACAATAGCTTATTCAAGTTCTTTAACTAAGACAAATGCAAAGGCAGAATTAACAGCTAAAGATATAAAAGATATTTATCAAGAAAAAGATGAAGATGTAGTTAGAACTTCACTAAATAGAATAGTAAATACAAACTATTCTCATGTAATTATGAATAAAGATGCTTATAGATTGGTAGCAGAAGTAGGTGGAGTTAACTTAAATAAAAAAATATCAGAACAAATGGCCAATGTTTCTGCAATAAATGTTATGGAAAACATTCTAAATAAATCAGAAAGTAGAATTTTTATAAAAAGTAAATATCAATTAAAATATAATATGGGACTTTTTCCTTTTGATATAACTTTAGATGGAGCTAAATTAAATTTAGATGAATTATTAAATAGAGATGTTAAAAGTTTAGTTGAACATTCAGGGTATGGGAAAATAATTTTTGTTATTCCAAATTTCTATGAAAACTATAATAAAGATGAATTAATAAGAGAATATACTGAAAAATTTAAAGATATTAATGGAAATGTTTGTATTGCTTTTGCAAATGAAAATCCATTTAAAGAGGAAGAGTTAAGAGAGTATGGAGCTTTATTAAGAATAGAGGCAAATGATAAAGAGATTCTTGCAAATGAGGAACTAGCAAAAATTATAATAACAAGAAGACGTAAATTAGAAGATAAAATAAGAAATAAGTATTTAAGAAAATTTGCTAATTTAAGAAACTTTACCTTTATATTTGGTGGGGGAAGAGTAGATAATACAATAAGAACAGAACAGGCTTTTTATACAGATTTACTATTTAATTATTATAATAAGTTTCCAAGAGAGATAAAAGTTGAAAACTTTAATACAAGAGATGGATTAAATAAGATTATAAAATTATCTCTTGATAGAGGATTGGGAGAGTTTTCAAAAAATGATACATCTTCAGGAGTGAAACAATTAAGAATGTTATTAGAGCCTTTAGGTCTAATAACATTTACAGAAACAGTTCCTGGGTATAAATTTCAATTAAAAGTTCCAGGAGAAGAGGCACCAGAAAGTTCAAAAGAAATTATGGATATTATCTTAAAAGAGAACTTGTCTTTTAAAGAAAAGTATAGAATTTTAAAAGACGCTCCTTATGGATTATCTGATAAATTAGTAGATTTATATATTTATATTGCAAATAAGGTTGGAAAATTTAATATAACTTATATTAGTGGAGATAAGAAAAAATATCTAACTTTAGATGAAGCAACTTTAAAAAATTTATCAGAAAAGCCAGAAGATTATAAAATGGAAGTAGATAAAGAGGGAATAGTTCCTGATGAAGTTGAAGATATATGGAAAGCTTTAAATACATTAAAAATAGTAAAACAAAGTAGAGTTCGTAATTTTGAAGCTGGAAGAACAAATGATTTTTCTGTATTTACAACTTTAGGTTCAGAGATAAAAACAATTTATGAGAATCTAGAAGATAAAGAGAAAAGATTAAGAGTAAGAGGAATAAAGACAAAAGAGTTTAAAAAACTTGTAGAAAAATTAAAAGAAATTATTAAAATAATGAAAAAGGAAGAATTTTATAAAAGTGTAGTGGAACTTCCAAGTATAATGGATAAAAATAAAAGTTTTCAAGAGAATCTAGATTCTTTCAAAGAACTATTATTAAAAATAAGAGATATTACATCTCCTGCTGTATCTAGTTATGAAAATGTTGCAACATTTATACCTCAATTAGAAGATAAAGTAATGGATTTAAATGGCTATGGAGATTTAAAATTTGAAATAAAAAGTTTAAGAGAATCTTTTGAAACTTATAAAAAGGATTTCTATAATATTAATTTACTAAAGGATATTGACTCTAAATTAAAAGAGCTTCTAAAAAATTATAACAATGAGTACAAAGTTAGACATGATGCCTATAACAAAAAGTTTATTGAATATAAAGATGAATTTTTAAAGGATATGGAGATAAAGATTAAAGCTATAAAAATTTTAGAAGATTTAAAATTTAAAAATATAGCTTCATTGGATAAATTTATAGTGGATTTACCAGGGGTTGTACCATGTGAATTAGTTGTTATTGAAAATGATATTATAGTTTGTAATGCTTGTGATAAAAAAGATCTGAAGAAACTTGAAGGGAAAATAGAAGAATTAAAAGATCTATTTATAAAACATAAAAAAATAGTTAATGGTATTTTTGAAAGTTACCTTGAACTTTTAACTGAAGAGTCTATAAAAAATAAGATGATAAATGATAATAACTATAAAAATCTAATTTTTGCACTAACTAGAATCTCAAATGAAGAGATAAATGGAAATGAAATTTCTGAGATAGAAGAAAGTGTAGAATTAATAGAAGATGAAATTAATAAGATTTTAAGTAGTGAAAGTGTTGAAGGAAAAAATGTTGATTTCAACGAGATCTTTGATGAACTTTTATTAGAACTTCAAGGAACAGGACAAAAATATTTAAAATTAACTGAAGTAAAAAGTAAATTTGAAGCTATTTTAGAAAAATATAGAGAGAAAGACATTTTAAATACCAAAATATAGGTGAAGATATATGATAAAAATAATAAAAGATATATCAAAGCAGTATGAAACTAATAGTAGTTTTGTAAAAGTTGAAAATTTAAAAAGTTATTTTGAGGCAAGAGAAAAATTTTTTGAAAATTATAAAGAGAATAGAGAATTTGAAATTATAATTGCTAAAAAGCCTTTTTTCTCATATTTTTTAGATTTTGAAAATTACAATGGTGTAGTTGTAAAAGAGATACTTGAAGCAGAGGAACCTAAAATTATTTTAGGTTCTTCTGAAAATATTTTTACATTCCTTTTAAATTGTTTAAAAAAATTAGAAGGAACAAAAAAAGATATGGAAATGTTAGAAAGAGAGTATTTACAAAAGTATAAGTTTTTATTTAAAGAGGAGCAAAGCATAGATAATTTAATAGAAACTTTAGTAAAGATAATAGTTTTTTCTAATTATAGAGAATATAATTTTAATCTTTTATTAGATAGTAACTCTCTAGAAGAGATGTATAAAATTGCAAAAGAGGATCAAAAATTAAAAGAGAGTTATGAATCAGAAAAAGAAAATCTTTCTAAATATTTATTAAAATGTAATGAAATCTTAATAGAAAACAGTAGGAAAATACAGTTATTTAATGAAATACCAACTGAAAAATATTTAGATGAAATCAATGGAAGTTTGGATTTTGAAAGAAAATATTTTATAGTAAAAACTGTTGAAAGATTGAATAAATTAAAAGATTATGATGAGATAAAAATAAATCTTTTAAAGGCTGAAAAAATATTCAATCTAAACTTTTCAGATATAATAGAATTAATAGATAATTTAAGTTTATTAGAAAAGTATAGAAAAAAAGAGAAGAATAGTCTAAATGATTTTAAAGAGTATTTTTTAGAGGTATATTTAAAGTATAATAGCATATCTTCAGATAAAAATATTGAAAATTATATTAGTGAGATTGAAAATAGATATAATGTTAATTTGTTATCTTTAAAGAAAAGCATTAGAAATATTTGGAAAGAAAACAATAGGTTATTTGAAGAGTTTTATTTAAAAAATTACTTTACACTATATAGTTCTTTTGAAAAAAAGGGATTGGATTATGCAATAGAAAATAGCTTTTCTTTATTAAATAACAATAAGAAAAATATATATATTTTTATAGATTGTTTAAGATATGATGTTTGGCTAGGAATAAAAAAATATATGCAAGAAAAAGGATGGAATTGTCACTTGGATAAAATAGTTTTAAGTGCTATTCCAACTGTAACAAGTTATTGTAAAAAAATTCTTTATACTGGAAAAAAATTTAATCAAATAGAAAATAGAGATTGTTTTAAAGTTAATAAAAAAAATATATCGAATTTTGAAGATATTGACTCAACAAACAGTAATTTTTTATTAGAAATTTTAGATATAGATAGATTATTTCATACTATAACTGATTTGAAAGAAGAGGTAATTAAAAAGCAGTATGAAATTAAATTAGAGAAAATTTTATCTAAAATAGATAAGGAAAATTATAACATTATAATTATGACTGACCATGGAGCTATGAAGCTTTATAAAGAGGATTTTTCTAGTTTTAATGATTATAAGAAGATTTTATCAGATAAAGGGTTAGAGATTGAAAATCATGGAAGATATATCAAAATATATTCAAGATATTTTGATAATGAGTTATACAAAGAGCTAAATGATTATTTAAACAATGCAGAAGATTTTTATGTGATTAATAGAGATCATATGAATGAATATTATTTGCCAATAGCAGAAAATAGTATAGAGAATTATTTTTATCTTATATATAAATATGGAAAATATCCTAAAATTACAGGGGAATATAATCATGGTGGAATAAGTTATGAAGAGGTATTTGTTCCATATGGTGTATTTAAGGCAGAAGTAAAAGAGTTTATTCCTATTACTTTAGAGTTAAAAACAATTGAACTGAAAAACAGTATTAAAAGTGAGATTGTTATTTTAATAAACAATAGCAACATTGTTCAAAATTTAAAACTAAAATTAAAATATCAAGAGTTTGAAAAAGAGTATGAAGAGTTAGAGGGGAATAAACTTATTCAAATTCCATTAAAATTAGATGATAATTTTGAAGGGGAGTATATGGATATTGCAGAAATTGAATATACTTTTGAAGGAAGAAAAGAGAGCCTTAAAACTTCAATTGTTATAAATATATTAAAAAATCAAAAAGTTGCAATAAATAAGAAATTAAAGAAAAGTAGATCTTTACTTTAATTTTAAAATAGTTTAGGAGGAGAAATGGAGTTATGGGAAAGACTTCTAAAAGAAAATTTTGGAAGTGCAGTAGTAGATAAACCTAAAGCTATAAAAAATGAGATACAGGGATTACCAAGATATGTATCAGAATATCTACTAGGTTATTTTTGTGAAGAAGATATTACTGAAGAGGGATTAAAAGAAACAAATAAATATATTAATGAACATAGAATTGATAGTAGGGAAAAAGAGAGATTTAAAAACAGTTTAAGAATAAATGGTTGTTTAAAAATAATAGATAAATTTAAAGTAAAGATAAATTTGAGTAAAACTAAGAAAAAACCTACACAAATGGAGATACCAAGCCTTGGAATAAATGATGCAGAGGTAGATGACAGAGTATTGGAAGAGCATCAAAGACTTTTAATTGATGGACTTTGGGGAATGGGAGAAATTATCTATTCTGAAGATGAGAAAGAGATAAGATTAGTTAATTTTAAACCCTTTCAATTATCAGATATTGATGTTGATGAATTAAGAGAAGCAAGGGAGAATTTTAGTACAGAGCAGTGGCTAAATATAATGATAAGTACTATTGGATTAAACTATGAAAATTATAGTAGAAGAGAAAAGTTAGTTCTTCTTTCAAGATTGATTCCGATGGTAGAAAATAATGTGTTTATGATGGAATTTGGTAGTCCAGGAACAGGGAAAACTTATGTTTATGAAAATATTAGTTCATATTCAAGGGTTATCTCTGGAAGTAAAGTAACAGGACCACAATTATTTTATAATTTATCAACTAGACAAGATGGATTATTGGTTCAATATGATGTTTTACTTTTTGATGAGATTGACAAAATTCAAAAAACAGGACTGCCAGAAGATATAAGTACAAAATTATATCAATATCTTGCATCAGGAAAATTTGATCGTGGAGATATAGAGAAAGTTAGTGAATGTGGAATAATGATGGTTGGAAATCTTCCAGGAGGAGAGTTTGATAAAAGAAATTTATTGAAAAAATTGTTACATGAAACAAGTACAACATCAGCTTTTTTAGATAGATTGGCAGGAGTTGTTCCCGGATGGGAGATAAAAAGTATAGGAAATCCAAATAAAGCATATACAAAAAATTTAGGATTTGCAGCAGATTATTTTAGTGAAATTTTACATAAATTAAGAAGAATAAACTATCAATATGTTTTAAATAGATTTACTCTAACTGGTGCTTCTACAAGAGATGTGCAAGCTATTAATAAAATGGTTAGTGGAATGATAAAGTTGATTTACCCAGATGGAAATTTAACTGATGAAGAGTTAGAAGAGATTATAAAATTAGGAATTGAATATAGACAATTTGTAATTGATCAAAACTATAGAATAAATAGAGAAGAATCATTTAATAAAAAATTAAGTTATATGCTATATGAGGATTAAAAGAATATTAGTAATAAAATATTTTTTGCAAGTTCTGTTAGTAGTAAAAATAAATAAATTTTCAAGTGACTCCAGTAATTTTTGCTGGAGTTGCTTATATTTAGTTTATTTTTTACCCGAAATATCCAATAAATTTATCTTTTTCATATTTTTTTCAACCTACATCTTGACGAATACTGTTTTATGTGATAATAAAATAACGGGAGGGTAAGAACTGTTATTAAAAACATATAAATTTATATAATAATATCTAAAGAATATATAGATTATTATGTAAATACTAAATTAAGATAAAAAAATGATTAAGGAGTTAATAGAAGATGATACTTGCGAAAAAAGTTAGAATTTATCCAACTAAAGAGCAAGAACAAAAATTATGGCAATCTGTAGGAATTGCTAGATTTATCTATAATTACACTCTTGCAAAACAAGAAGAAAATTATAGAAATGGTGGAAAATTTATTAGCGATGGAGTCATTAGAAAAGAATTAACTCAATTAAAAAAGTCAGAATTACCTTGGTTAAATGAAGTGTCAAATAATGTTACTAAACAAGCTGTAAAAGACGCCTGTAATGCTTATAAAAGATTTTTTAAAGGCTTAGTTAATAAGCCAAAATTTAAAAGTAAAAAGAAAAGTAAACCTAGTTTTTACAATGACCCTATAAAATTAAAAGTTAAAGAGAAAAAAGTTTTAATTGAAAAAGTAGGTTGGATAAAAACAAAGGAACAAATACCAAGGGATGTTAAATATAACAATCCTAGAATTACTTATGATAATAAATATTGGTATATATCTGTTGGAGTAGAAGTTAATAAAAAACAGGAAGAATTAAAAGCTATTTCATTGGGAATAGATTTAGGATTGAAAGAGTTTGCTATTTGTTCAGATGGAAAAGTTTTTAAAAATATCAATAAAACTAAAGAAGTTAAAAATTTGGAAAAAAGATTAAAACAGAAACAAAGACAAATTAGCAAAAAATATGAGATAAATAAAATTAAAAAAGAGGGAGGTGAACGTTGTCAATTTATTAAAACTAAAAATATAGAGAAATTAGAGAATACAACAAAACTAATACATAGAAAATTAACAAATATTAGAAATA
>ERZ791610.565-NODE-565-length-23074-cov-9.477041_pt1 | contig 23074 bp, 36 predicted proteins | sample MGYA00510061_ERZ791610 | MGnify/ENA primary metagenome ERZ791610 (study PRJEB30046, sample SAMN00791922) | human gut metagenome | study: EMG produced TPA metagenomics assembly of the A metagenome-wide association study of gut microbiota in type 2... | reverse complement strand
AATTGCTAGATATATGTTTAAAACTGATCTCTCTTATGCAGATGCTATGAAGTATTTAACAAGTAAAGAGTTTAAAGAATTTAGAATGTCACTTGAAGAGTATGAAGCAGAGATAGAGAGATTATCAGAGATAAATGAGGAACTAGCTAATAAATTAAGAATAGAGCTTGAAACTCTTGCAATGAAGTCTCGTATAACTCGCCTAGACAGTCTTAAAACTCAAATAGATATAGAACTCAGCAAGAAGATAAGCAATGATTATAATGTGGTTGAAAAAGGCATAAGTGAAGTTTATAGAGACTTTTTTAAAATTCAAACAACAGATTTTGGACTCACAGGAGTTAATACAGTTCTTCCAAAAAAGACTTTGAAGATGCTTATGCAACAGCCTTGGAGTGGAGCAAACTTCTCAGAAAGGATATGGGGCAACAGTGAGGCACTTGGAAAAGTTTTAAAGCAGGAGATAATACAATCTTTTATGCAGGGAGTATCAGTTAAAGATCTATCAGATAGAATTGAGAAAAGATTTGAAAATGATAGATACAATACTGAGAGACTTGTTAGAACAGAGCTGAATTATGCTTTTAATCAAACTACTAAACTATCTTATGAAGAAGCAGAGATAGAAGAGTATGAGTTTCTAGCTGAAATAGATAGCAGGACATCTGAGATCTGTAAAAAGCTAAATGGAGAAAAATTCAAAGTAAAAGATGCAAGAGCAGGAGTTAATTATCCACCTATGCACCCACACTGCAGGAGTACAACTGTTGCTGTTTTAGATTTTGATAACTTTGGTAAGGAAAAAGATAAGTTTGAAGAAAAGAAAAAAGAAGAGACTAAACTTGAAAAAAATGATATAATAAAAGAAAGCTATCAAACTTTTTCAGATGTAAAAGCTTTTTGGAAATATATTTCCAAAGAAGAAAAAAGATTTGTTGGAACATTGACCATAGATGAAAAAGGTGCTATAAGAGATTATACTGGAAGTGGTGCTAGTAGAGTAAATAGATTTCTTAGAGATAGAGAAGAAGAAATAGCTAAGATATTTGGAGTAAGTGATGAATTTGTTTTTAAGCGTAATAAAAAAGATATAGAGAATTTAAGAAATGCAATTGCTAAATTCGAATTAGAAGATAGTATTGTAACATATAGAGCACAAAACATAAAAGATGCTTTTGAAGATGTAAAAGATCTTAAATCATTAATAGGAACAGAATATAATGATAGGGGATTTATGAGTACTACTCCAGTTTATGAAGTTGTGAATAAATATGCAAAAGGTAATGATAAAGATTTAATTTTTGAAATAAAATTAAAAAAAGGTAAAGGTAAAGGTGCATATATAAATAGTTTAAGTGGTTTTAAGAATATAGAATATGAATTTTTGCTAAAAGATAATATGAAATTTACCATTACTGATGTATATGAAGATGACTACTACACTAAAATAAGGATGGTGGAGAAAGATGACTGAAAGAGAAATTAGAAAATGGTATAATGATATATGGCTAACTCAAGACAGCATAGATAGAGATTATAATGCTATTACCAGAAATAAATGGAGAATAGTATTATTAAGAGATGAAATAAATAATAATGCTGAAGATAATTTATATTGTAAGAGACTTGAATATAGAATAGAAAAATTATTAGCAGAACTAAAACTGAAAGAAGAGAACATTGAAGAAGATATACCAGGTTTAGATAAAGCTCTTATGAGGATTTCAGAAGAAACAAATAAGTATCTTGAAAAAGATTTAAAACATTTTAGAAAGATTGAAAAAATATTAGCTCATGCTGGAATAATGGAAAATTATTCAAGAGAAAAACACTTTCAATTAGTAAAAGATTTTGTTTAGAAAAAAATATGTTTTTATAAGCACTTAGGCGACTAGGTGCTTTTTTATTGCAAAAATTAAGGAGGAAATTAGATGGGAACTAAAGAATTTTTAGAATGGTGTACAGAAGAAGTTATAAGATATTTTAATTCAAGAGTTGATAAAACTGATAATAAAACTTTGAAAGAGGAAGATGTTTTTGTAGTTTGGAATTGTAAAACTTTAAAAAATAATAAAGCCCTGTTAAGTACTACTGTTTCAGATGGATTATATTATGAGTTCACATTCAATGGAAATAGTGAAGAACTATATATGGATGTGTATAAAAAATGGGAAAATAGATGTATTAATTTATAAGGAGGGAAAATAAATGACTGGCTTTACATCAGCAGGACTTATATTTATAGGAATTGTTATAGGTTTAATTGCAGGTTTTAAATGGGGAACTATCAGAGAGAGAAAAGGAATAAATAAAAAAAAAAGAAAAGTAAAAGAGAGTAAAACAGATGAATATGCAAATTTAGGAGCAGGGTATGGGCAACATGCACATGGGATACCTTGCTCTTATTATTTTAAAAAGTAACATCGTGTCGAACTGTGGACATTAAACAGAGGATATAACAGTCGTACAGGACTTAAAACAGGAGGATTTTAAATGGCAGATATGGATAAAACTTTTACTCAAGAAGAAGTAGATAAAATGATCAATGACAGATTAGCAAGAGAGAGAAAGAAATTTGATACTGAAAAGAAAGAGCTAGAGAGAAAGCACAATGAAAGTATTGAAGATTATGAAGAAAGAATAAAGACTGCTAATATGACAGCTGAAGAAAAATTTAAACTTGAGCTTGAGAAAAGGGATAAACTAATTGCTGAAAAAGAAGGAGCTCTAAAGAAGATTGAAGTTGATGGTATTAAAAGATCTGTTCTTTCTAAATATAAACTACCTGAAAAGTTTATGTCTAAAATTTCAGGAGAAACAGAAGAGGATATTGAAACTTCAGTAAAAGAGTTCAATGAAGTAATGGGAGAGTATATCAAATCCCAAGCAGGAGGAACACCTACTAATTTAGAAGGTGGGTCTAAAACTGATAAAAAACTTGAAACAAGCAGGTTTGATGACATTTTAAATGGAAGATTATAAGGAGGAATAATATATGTCAATAGCATTAACAGAACAATTTGCAGAAAAAGTAGATGAAAGATATCATCCAATTTCAGTCACAAATGCAGGAACAAACCAAAATTATAATTGGGATGGAGCTAAAACAATAAAGGTTACATCAATTGGAACAGTTGAAATGCAAGATTATACAAGATCAAAAGGGTATGGAGCTGTTGAAACTGCTGATGATTTATCAAATGAAATTCAAACTTTAACACTTACTAAAGATAGATACTTTAGAGCTAAACTTGATAAGATGGATGAGAATGAAACTAAAATCAAAGGGGAAGAAGTATTAGCAAGACAATTAAGAGAAGTTACTATTCCTGAGATTGAGGCTTATAGACTTCAAGTAATGTGTAAAGCTATCACTGATAATACACAAGCTATTGAGCAAACTAAAGGAGTATACGAACATTTCTTAGAAGCTAATGAAAAATTAGATGATTTATTTGTGCCTCAAGTAACTAGAGTTGCTTTTGCAAATCCTAAATTTATCAACGCTTTAAAATTAGATCCAAACTTTATTAAAGCTTCAGATCTAGGGCAAGAAATGTTATTAAGAGGACAAGTTGGACAAGTTGATGGAATCCCTATCATAAAAACAAATGCAGCTTGGTTAAAAGATGATGAAAGTGGAACTAACAAATTTGATTGTATTATTGTAGATAAAAATGCAACTGTAGCACCAATCAAACTTGCTGAATATAATGCAAATAGAGAACACCCTGACTTCTCAGGAACAGTATTCCAAGGAAGATTTTACTATGACTGTTTTGTTTTAAACATGAAGAAAAAAGGACTTGTTGGAATAAAAAAAAAGTAGCAGCAGCGGCATTAACTAGAAAAAGTACTAAAAAAGCAGGTGAAAAGGCATGAATGAAATTATAAATAATATTTATCATTGTCTTAAAGAACTTGTTGATGTTAATGATGAAACAAAAATGCTACTCAATATAAGAATTCAAGTAAGAAAGTGTCTAAATTATATGAATAGAAATGACTTTCCTGAGGAGCTAGTAGAACCTTTGGCAGAGGCAATAGCTTTAGAGTATCTTGAAAGCTCTGAAAAGGAAGTTAAAAGAGTTACAGCAGGTGATACCAGCATTGAATACAACACAGGTAGTTCTGCTGAGGATAGAGTGACAATCTCTATGAGAGAGCAATTAAACAGGTATAGGAGAGTGGGGACTATTGGGAATATTAAAATCAAATAAAGGATTAGAAGTTCTATATACTGACACCTTTTCTATCTATAGACCCACTCTTGTTAAAGATCAATGGGGAGGATCTATCAATAAAGATGTTCTCATCTCTGAGAATAATCCTTGTAGGCTATCACAGATGACAGTTAAGGGCACTGCTGGTATCATAAACAGTTCTGAACAAGAGTTTAGATTATTTATACCTCTTAACATAGAAATACTTCAAAATGACAGATTAGAAGTTCAGAGAGATTATAGCAAATATACAGCTAGAGCCTCACAACCTTTTAAATATCTCGATGTTTTACCTCATCAAGAGATTATATTGAGGGAAGTGGTAGAAAATGAAGATTGATGGTATGGATGATTGGCTAAAAAAGATAGAAACTCTTAAAAAGGAATTTCCTAAACAGACTGGAAGATTTTTAATGATGAAAGCTGAAGAGGTTATAAAAGAAACTAAAGAAAATACTCCTGTTGACACTGGAACTCTTAGAAATGCTTGGCAAAGAGAAAATGGGGGTTCATTTAGACAGATTATATTCAATAACGTTAAATACAGCAGCTTTATTGAGTATGGTCATAGAGTAGTCCGAGGAAAGAAAACAGTAGGATTTGCTAAAGGTAGAAGAATGTTACATAAAGGAGTATTAAAAGTTAGATTGAACTTCTACAGAGATTTAGACAAGGTATATAAGAACCTAATTGAAAAGTAGGTGATTACAATTAAATATTCAGATATAAAGGGAGCTTTAATTACTACAATTGGTAAATTAGGGCTTCCTGTTTTTTATGAAGATATAAATAAAATTAAAAGACCTTGCTACTACATAGATCTAGTTAATTATCAAAAAGATTTTAGGAGCAATTATAGAGAGTTTAAACAGTTAGATTTTGATGTTATGTACTTCCCAAAAGATAAAGAAGGGAATAATAGTGAAACTATAGAGGCTCTGGAGAACTTAGATAATAACTTTGAAGTAGCAGGGAATAAGATATTGAGCATCTTATTTGAGGATAAATCTCTCAATAGATACTTAACTTTAAAAGATACAAGAATAAATATAGTTGATAATGTAGGGCATTATAGTTTCTATATAGATCTATTTGATATGTATGGAAAACCTGTTGATTATCAATTAATGCAAGAATTACATTTAAGGAGGAAATAATGGGAGTAGGACAAATTAAACCAACACCTGAAATATCAGTAATTTTCAAAACTCTTGCAACTACTGCAATACAAAGAAGTGCTTTAGGAATATTGTATATAGTTATGAAAGATAGTAAGCAAACTGAAAAAACATTTGTAACTATCAATACTATTGCTGATATTGATGAGAAAAAATGGGATGAAAAATCTGTAAAATTAATTAAATTAGCTATGCAAACATACAGTCCTAAAAAAATTGTTGTCAGAGTTCAAGGGTCATCAGAGCAAATGACAGATGTTTTAAAAGAGTTAAATCAAAGAAAAATGAATTGGCTAGCATGTCCAACAGCTTCATCAGAAGAAGATGGAAATGTTGTAACTTGGGTAAAACAAGTGTTTGGAACTACAACTATAAATAAAACTGTTAAATATGTTAGCTCTTATGCTACTAATTCAGATCACGTGGCTGTTGTAGAACTAGCAAATAAAGAAACTTTTAAATCTAAGTTAGGAGATTTTACAGCACAAGAATATACAGTAGCAATAGCTGGAATGCTTGCTGGATTACCTCTGAATAGATCAGCTGATAATTTAGTTATGTCAGATTTAATATCAGTTACAGACATAGAGCCTGCACTTGGGAAACTATCACTGTACAATGATGATGGAAAAGTAAGAATTAATATGGCTGTAAACTCTAAAACTACATTTGATAGCACTTGGAAGTCAGATACAAGATTTATCAAAGTAGTAGAGGGAATGTGTATTGTAGTTGATGATATAAGAGATACATTTAAAAATTACTGGCAAGGTATTTATATCAATAATTATGATAATAAAATGAATTTCTGCTCAAATGTAAATAAAGTTTACTTTAAAGAGTTACAACCAAACGTTTTAGATGCAGACTTTGATAATAAAATAGAGATTGATTTAGAAGCTCAAAAGAAAGCTATTGTTTTAGATGGTAGATATGATCCTGAGGAGATGACAGAGCTAGAGATTCTAAAATTCAATACTGGGGTAGATGTTTATCTGACTGGAAACGTTATGTTTGCTAATACAATGGTTAATTTGAGCTTAGAAATAACTATGTAGGAGGAATTAAATGGCAAATGAAAATTTTAGAGGAAATAGAAAATTAGCTGGTGGTTATGGAAAACTTTGGGTTGATAATGAACTAATAGCAGAGTTTAAATCTATAACTGCTACTATAACAGCTAATAGAAGTGATGTTCAAATTGGAATGTCTGTAGATAGTAAAATAACTGGATTAAAAGGGGAAGGAACTTTAACACTAAATAAAGTTTACACTAGAGCTAAAAAGATTATTGAGGCTTGGAACAGTGGAAAAGATGTTAGAGCTAGAATTGTGTATTCTATTAGTGACCCTGACGCTGTAAATGGAAAAGAAGAAAGAGTATCTATAGATAATGTTTGGTACAATTCAGCACAAATAATTAATGCTACCCCTGGAGAAGATGTAAATGAGGAGTTTCCTTTTGGATTTACTCCAGAAGATGTTAAGTATGAAGGAGAAATATAGATGAATGTAACTATTGAAGATATATTAGGACTAATCAAAGAAAATGAAGATTCAAAGAAAGAAACTATTAAAATAAAGCTTGAAAGACTTCCAAATAAAGAGTTTGAGTTTAAAAAAGTAGATTATAAAGAGTTTTTAGAAATTGCAGGAGCTAAAAATGCAGATGAAGTGATGATTTTAAATTCTTGTATTAACCCAAACTTAAGAGATCAAATTCTACAAAAAAATATGTTTGAGCCTACTGACATTGTGAAAAAGGTTTTTCTTTTTTCAGAGCAACAACAAATATTAAAAATTCTTTTAGAAGAAAGTGGAATAACAAAAGAAAATAGTGCTGTTTTAGTTGAAAAAGCTGTAAGTGATATAAAAAACTAATAAAAAGTGACTGGAGAGCTTTTACTATTGCTCATTATTTAAATAAAGGTCACTCTTTAAAAGAATTAAGAATGCTTAGTAATAAAGATTTGCTGTTAATGTTTGGAATGATAGAAAATAGGCTTGACTTTTATTAAAAATATAGTACCCTTTTATTATTAGTACATAATATATAAGGAGATGTTTTTTATGAAAAAGTATAAGTTAAGTTTCGACTTCAAACTTGTAGATTTGTTTTTATTACTTGGTATATGTTTAGGTTTTTATATGATAACTTTATTCATTTTTTCATTTATTGGAGGAATATTTTATGGTTTGTCAAATAATTTAAACGCATTATTTCCTTTCATAGCAATAGGATTTGGGATAGGAAGTTTAGGATCCTTGATATTTGTAATCAAATATATAATAGAGGGAATAGAAATAAATTCAGTAGAATAAAATGATAAGCACTTAGTTAATTCTAAGTGCTTTTTTATTGGAGGTGAGTAATGAGTAATTATGTTTTAAGTGCAACTCTTGAACTGAGAGATAAACTGACAACTAGCATAGAAAATGCTAAAAGAAGTACTGTAAGTTTTGAAAGAGCATTTAAAAGCACAGGTTCTTTAGTATCTAGTGTAGCTAAAAAAATGGAGAGTGGAATAAATAAAATTGAAAAAGGGACAAGTGGACTGGTAAAATCAATAGCTAAACTTGGAGCAATTGGAGTTTCAGGAGTTTCGGGAGCTGGAGCATATGCTATAAAAAGTGCTGCTGATATGGAAAGATATAGAAGCGTTTTAGAAGCAGTTTTAAAAGATGAGCAGAAAGCAGCCAATACAATGATGTGGGCTAATAAATTTGCTAATAGTACACCTTATCAAAACGATGAGGTTATCGAAGGAGTTGTTAGGTTATCATCAGCAGGAATTGCAAAAGAAAACATGTCTTTTATAGGAGACTTAGCAGCAGCAGCTGGAAAACCTTTAATGCAAGCAGTAGAGGCTATATTAGATGCACAGACTGGAGAACTTGAAAGGCTAAAAGAATTAAATATCACTAAAGATATGATAAAAGAACATGCAGCTAAAATAGGTGATGGAGATCTTATTAATGCCAAGGGGCAAATAACAGACTTAAAAGCATTTAACATAGTTTTGAAAGATTTAGTTGAACTGAAATTTGGTGGAACTATGGAGAAAAATGCTGATACTTTTTATGGTGCTATGTCTACAACTATTGGAACTATAAAAAGTGCTATAACCCAAATAGCAGGAATTGGATTAGATGGAAAAATTATCACAGGAAGTATGTTTGATTACATTAGAAATAAAGCTGTAGAATTTAGGACAGTTCTTGAAAAAATGCAAGAAGATGGTTCTTTAGGGAAAATTACTCAAAGACTAGGAAAAGCATTTAGTGAAATAATTCCACACGTAGAAAATGCAATAAAAGCTCTAAAAGATAACTGGAAACCTGAAAATATAGAATCTATTATAAAAGGAACTGGAGTTATAATTGGAGAATTAGGAGAAACTATTACATCAGTATCTAATTTAATTCAAAGATTTCCAGCTGAAGGAATAGGAGCATTTAAAAAATTTGCAGATGATTTACCACCTTTTACAAAAAAAATAATAACTATTATAGGAGCAGCAACAGCAGCAATAGTAGCTTTAAGAGCTGCTGCTGGAGATCCAATTGCAATAGCTGAAGTAGGAGCAGCAACAGCAGTTGGTGGTGGAGCAATAGCAGGAACTTTATTAGGAAATTTATTAGGTGGATTATATAATCAATATCAAAGTTGGAAAAATGGATATAATGTTGAGCCTGTTGTCACTAACTGGGATACATGGAAAGAAGATAAAAAACTAATAACTAAATTAGAAACAACAGGAGAAGATCCTTTAGGAAATATAACAGGGATAAGCACAGCAGATAGTTTAAGGAATCTTTATAATTATAATAAACCTGCTCCATCTCAAAATAATAATACTTTTTTTCCAAGCAAAGCAAATGCTCAAGCTTTTACAGGCGATATTAATTTTTCACCGAATATAACTATCAATGGTTCTAATTTAAGCAAAGAAGAAATGGAAGAAGCTGCTAGAAATGCAATAAATAAAGAATTTAAAGATTTAAAATTCAAAATGATGGGTGGAGTAAAATTTTATGGAATAGATTAGGAGGGATATAATGAAACCTACTTTTATACTTGCTGATGGGATGACTCCTTTTATATTTGTAGTTCCACCATTAGATTTAGAAATAAAAACATCTCAAAAAAGTGAAAAAATAAATATTATAGATTTTGGAGAAAAAAATATAGTTGGCAAAAAAAATGTAGAAACTATAACTTTTAGTTCTTTTTTTCCTGCTATAAATAGCAACTTTTATTCTTTAAAAAATCCTTTAACTCCTATTTTATCAGTAGAAACTTTAGTAAAATGGAAAAATCAAGAAAAGATTTTGACTTTTATAATTCCTGAGTTCACTATATTTAAAAAGTGTCAAATAGTGGAATTTAACTATTTTATTAGAGAAAGAACTGGAGATATAGATTTTACTATAACTTTAGTTGAGTATAGAACTCAAGGAAGAGTAGCTAATACTATAACTGGGTTAATAGAGAGGTTATAAAATGATAATAGAAAAAGATGGTGTTGAATATAAAAATTGTTTTCAAACTGTTATATGGAGTGGTGGAATAAAAGGTACTTTTAGAAAACTTGAGTTTGAAATAGAAGATATTTATACAAATTTTCAAGTTGGAGATAAAATAACTTTTAAATTGGAAAATACAAAAATACTTTTTAAAGGTATAGTTTTTTCAGTAGATAGAATTGCAAATTCAAATATAGTTAATATAGTAGCTGTAGATAGTGGACTTTACTTAAATAAAAATCATTTTGTTAAAAATTATTATAATAAAGTTCCTAGCGAGATAGTTAAAGAAATTTGTAGTGAGTTAAAATTAAAAGTTGGAAGATTGCCTCAAGATAAGGTTAAGTGCACATTTCCAGCAATAGATCGTACAGCTTATGAAATAATTTTGATGGCATATACAATTCAACATAATAAAGATGGGAAAATTTACTCTATAGCTTGTAATGATGGGAAAATAGAAGTTTTAGATGAAACTATAATGTTGAAGTTTGAATTGGACAGCTCTACTAATATCAGAGATACTTCTTTTAAAGTTAGTTTAGATAAGATGGTCAATCAAGTTATTGTATATAAAACTGAAAATGATAAAGCTCAAATAATAAATAAAGTTGCTAATGAAGAAAATAAAAATAAGTATGGATTGTTTCAAGAAGTTCTACAATACAATAAAGATGCTAACAATATTCTTGACGCTAAAGATATGTTAAAAGGTTTAGATCAAAGAGCTACAGTTGAAGTAGATGGGAATATTGATCTTCAAGCAGGTTATACAGTAGCTATTCAAGAAACAAGAACAGGACTTTATGGGACTTTCTTAATATCAGAAGATACTCATACTTGGATAGATGGAGAGTATAAAACTAGATTAGAGTTAATATTTGAAAATTCTATGGACAAAATAGCAATAGAGAAAGAAAGAAGTAAAAGAGAAACTAAAGATAGCAATTATATAATTACTGATGAAAGAGTAAAAGAGAAGGAGGGACTAAAATGAGTTTTGCAGATGAATTAATAGATATTATAAAAAGCAACAATAATGTTTATACTACTCAAGTTATAGCAAAAGTTGAAACTCCACCTCCAAATTTAACTTTGAAGTTTTCAGAACAGCTTATTCCTGCTGAACAAATATACTGCTCAAACTATCTACTACCTCATTATCATAGAAATTACAAATTAGATGGAATAATTGATAATGTTGAAATTAATGTATCTGAGTATAGTTTTAATAACTCAACATCTACTGAAGTGGCAAGTAATCACAGTCATCCTGTAAAATCTTTGAGTGGAAAAGGTAATTATAAAGGCTCAGGAACTTATCAATCACATAAAGATATTTGGTTTGAGGATACTTTGAAAACAGGAGATGAGGTATTGGTTAATATAGTAGGTGTATTTTGGGTAGTAGTATCTAAAATAACTAAAATGCCAAGTGAGGCAATAGAGGGGGTATAGATGGCTGGATTTGAAATATTTATGAACTCTACAATTGAAAAATCAGATGTAGAATTGCCTCTTTTTAAAGAAATTGCTATAGATTTTGAAACTGGAGAGCCTCTTATCAAAGAGAATGAATTTATTATTCTTGAAGGAAAAGAGGCTTTAAAAGTTTGGGTATGGAAAACTTTAAAAACTGATAGGAATAGATATTTGATACACTCAGAGAGCTATGGAAATGATTTGAGTGATAATATAGGACAAATTTATGATAAGGTTGTCAAAGATGCTTTAATGATAAATGAGATAAAAGAATGTTTATTAGTCAATCCTTATATCACGAATGTCTATAATTTCAGTATTACTACTTTAGAAGAGGGTAGACATCCAGTTATCAGTTTTTATGTTGATACAATCTATGGAGTTGTAGAAAGTGAGGTGAATACTAATCTATGGACTATGTAGTTAAATTAGAAGTGCCTGAAGAATATCAGATTAAAAATGATATTCTTAATGATTTAAAATATGAAGTAAGTAAAATAGAAGGAAGTTATGCTTATGATGGAGCGGCAGCACATGCAAAAAATATAAAAGCTGTGTATGATAAACTAGCTGAGATATTCCCTGAACTTTTTCCTTGGAGTTGTACAAAAGAACCTTATCTCTCTATGCACTTAAAAACATTTGGTTTAACTAGAAGAGAGGCTATAAAAGCTAGAGGAGAAGTTACAATAACAGGAAAGATAGGAGTTATATTAAATGCTGGAATAGTAGTTATATCAAGACTTGGAGTAAAATATATAACTACTGAAATTGGAATAATAGGCAGTGATGGGACTACAACTGTTGCTATAGAATGTCAAGAAACAGGGACAGTAGGGAACTGTGGAGTTGGAGATATAGTTACTTTTGAGATAGCTAATACAGATGTTTATACTGTTACTAATAAAGAAGCTATTGAAAATGGAGCAGATATAGAAACTGTTGAAATGGCAAAAGAGAGAATGCACGAGAAAGCTTCAAGACCTGCACACTCTGGAAATAAAAATAACTATATATTGTGGGCTAAATCAATTGCAGGAGTAGGTAAAGTTACAGTTTGGGGAGCAGGTGAAAAGGATAGTGTAAAAGCTGGACAAGTAGAAATAATGATAGCAGATTACACTAATGGAATTGCATCTTCTGAGCTTGTAAGAGATGTACAAAATTATATTGACACAGTAAAAATAATCAATGCAGATGTTACTGTAAAATCATTTAAAGCTAAAAATGTTAATATTGCAGCTCAATTAAAACATTCAGCAAATATCTCAATAGAGCAAATAAAAAAAGATTTTATAGATCTTTTAAATCAAAAACTAACTGAAGATAGTTTTGTATTAGATAATGTTTTATCTATATTCAAAGTAGCTAATCTGCTATTTCAGATAGATGGAGTTGTAGATTATCAAAACTTCACTTTGAATGGAGCAACATCTTCTATTCAATTAACATCAGAAGAGATTGCAGAAATCCAGGAGGTGAATTTTACTGAATGGACATGATAAAAATGATAAGTAAAGCAGCTAGAAATAATTATCTAGTTGCTTTTTTTAATGCTCTACAAAAAGAAGATGATAAACTTAATTTTACTGTAGAAGAGCTTGAAAAATATGCTATTCCTATCATTTTTAATGAGAAAACAATACCAAGTTGGGAGAAATGGCTAGAGTTGTCAGAGCCTTTAAATTGGAGCATAGAAGATAGAAGAGATAGAATTATTTACACTATCAATTCAAATCAAAGTTGTACAGAACAGTTTTTAAAAGATCAAGCTAATATTTTCACAAATGGAGAAATAGCAATAACTCAAGAATATGACTTGTATAACTTTATAATTCAATTCACAAGCATGATAGGAACTCCACCAAACCTCGATAATTTCAAGGAAATGGTATATGTGAATAAACCTGCTCATCTAACTTGTGATATCAAGCTTAGATACAGAACTTGGGGAGAGTTAAAACCTTTTATTTGGGGAACATTAGCTCAATACACGTGGGCAGAAGTAAGAAGTAGAGCTGAAATAAAGGAGGTATAGATGGCAATATTAACAAAGTTTTTAAAATTACTAAAGCCTGAAAAAAACGATTATGTAGATGTTGAAAAGCATCTATCAGAAAATTATGATAAGATTGATGCAAAAATGGAAGAGTTAAGTAACTCTAATGATGAAAAATTAGATAAAGGAGCAGTATCAGCTGACTATGATACTGCAAAAAAAATAGAGGAGAAGATAAAAGAAGCTAAAAAAGCTGGAGATGATGCAAAAGATATTACTGATAAAAAATATGATAAAACAGGTGGGACTATTTCAGGAAATGTAGTAGTTACAGGAAATGAAGTTGTAAACGGATCTATTTCTTGCAATTCTCTTATATTAAATGGGTATACTGTAACAATAGAGTAGGGGAGATTTATGACTAATTTAAAATTTGCTAGAGGTGAAGAAATTCATTTATTCTCTTTGAGAGATAAAAAATCTGATATTCATGCTTTGAAGCTAAATGATAAATATATAGATTTAACAACAAATGAAAATTTAGCTTCTTTTAATAGACTTAAATTTAATATAGGAAATGCAATATATTATTTGAGAGATAGATATTTTAATAGTCATACTGTAACGACGGGAAATTTTTATAATAAAGCATACAAACCAAGCCGACCTATCACTCATTCAATAAATGTTCTTATAGAAAATTATAAAAAATACAAGATAGCAATTAATGGTAATTTTGATGTTAATGGTTGGTTTGACTTTAATAACTCATCTTATTTTGATTGTTCACATTTTAAAGGTAATTTTAGTTCTCCTGTTTCTCCTATAAATGGAGGAGGACATCGTTGGAGTGGATATGATGTAACACAAGTATCTAACCCTGCGGGATTTAATATGGACTATCCTGTGCAAACAATGAATGGAGAACTCACTTTAACAGGAAATGTTTCAGATTTAACTTCTTCAGATAAACAAATTTTTTACAGGCAAATGACAAATTCAAGAGGAGATGGAGTATATGTCAATTTTAGAGTTTATGCAAAAATCATAAATAGTGAATTGATAGTTACTTATGGCTGGTGGCTAAATGGATATGATGAAAGATGTAATGGAAATGTATCTTATTCAATAAACATCGGAGTATGTACATATGAATAATTTTGATAAAGTTAAGTTAACTGTAAAAATTTTTCAAGATTTAAAGTTATTAAATACAACTTTCCATCAAGAAGATTTAAAAAAGAAAGGACTTTATGATGAATGGTTATCACTTTATGATTATTGTAGAGCAATAATGTATTCTGCTGGTAATTCTAAAATATATCAAAGAGAATTTGATATTCCTCAAATGAGTGAATATCTTGATGATTATATTTTGAATGAAAAATATATTATAGAAACTGAAAATAGTTATAAATAAAGGAGAAGAGGAATGGGATTAAAATTTACTAAAGAAAATACAGTTTATCATATCCCTTTTAGAAATGTCAAAAAAGAAACAAATTATCTTGTTTTTGACAACAGGGGGGAGAAAGTATATAGATTTAACAGAAAATGTTAAATATACAGATTTTCCAAATATTAAATTTACAAAAAATGGCATTATAAGATATGCAAGAACAAGATATAAATTAGAATTAGGAGAACTCTATAACAAAAATTATGATAATCTAGGGTGGGGAGCATCTCATAATTTAGAAGAAATTATATATGATGGAAGAAATGAAAATGCAGTATTTGATTATGTTACTGGAACAAATAGAATAGTTGTTGGTCATGTTCAATATAGAGTAGGAGAGTTTTATGTTATTGTGTATGGGTATGATAACAATGGAGAACTAAAATTTACAAGTGAAAAACTTGGAAATTTATTTTCTACAAGTGCAGGAACTTATCAAGAAGCAATATCGAAATGGGATGTAACCTTGCCTGAACCATATAGGATAGTAATAAAAACTCATGGACAAACTGGAGATCCAAATAATTCAAACGCTGGTGGAAATAATACAATAGATATAGCACAAGTAAAAAATGTGATTTTAGGTTATAAGGATGATTAATTAATTATGACTAAGAGGTGAAATATGAAAATTTATTATGATAAAGAAAAAGCATTAAAAAATAATTTAATCTGCTTCGGAATAGATTTAACACTAGAAGAAATAAAAAATATTCCAACTTCCTATTGCATTTATGAAGGAGATGACTTATTCAGTGGTTATCCTATTGTTGAAGGAGAAAAATTAAGACAAGCAACTATTGTAGAGCTTGTTAATAAAGGAATTATTAAACTTCAAGAGGGAGAAATTTTAAATAGAGAAAAAGGAGAAATTGAAAAAATTAAACAACCTACATGGCAATACACTTGGAATTTCGAACTTTTAAAATGGTGTCCAGATGAAAAAAAATTAGATTTAGGACAATATATAGAAGGAGAAAAGATTATAACTGTTCCTCGTCTTGAAAATGCAATTTCTCAAGAATGGGATAAGAATAATCATATTTGGATTGATACAACAACTGATTTAGATAGAGTCAGAGCTCAATACAATGAATATAATAGCATGAATGACAGTATTACTCTTATTGAATTAGAAGAACAAGGTTTAAAGACTGAGTATGTTAGTCTAATGAAAGAGTTAAGAGCTTTAATCATACAGTTAGAAAATCAGAAACAAAAGGGTTTTCTTGCTATTAAAGTTGAAGAAATAGTTATTCCAACTCCAAGTGAGCCGTTAAAGAAATTTAAAGAGAGATTTTCAATTATCAAGGAGGGATAGTTCAATGAATCAAAGAGTTATAAAAGTTGAAGTTGCTTTGAACAAATTGCAAGTAACAGAGAGTCAAGAACTGACTCAAGGAGATAAAAACAGTCACTTTATAAACTTAAAATTTGATGAAACTACTGATTTAGCAGATAGTCAATTATTAGTATTCTTTAAGCTTCCATTTCCTGAAAAAATACCGCTTGTTGATACATATACTAAACTACAACAAGAGATGAATATATTGATCTCTAATGATGCTTTATTGAAATCAGGAGAACTAACAATAGAGTTTGCTTTAAAGAAAAATAATGAACTTATCACAGTCAATAAAAACTTAACTTTAAAAGTCAGAGCAACTATCAATGCTACTTATGTAGAAAATATCCAGCTTGGTGATACTACTAAACAGACTATTGCTGAGCAGTTAGAAAAATTAACTAATCTACTAGCACAAGCTCAAACTGAAATTGATAGATATGATGAGAATGTAACTAATAAAACTAATGAGTTTGATAAGCATGTAGAAGTATCTAAAACATCTATTGATGACTATATAAATGAGAAAAAATTAGAGTTAAAAGGTGACAAAGGAGACACTGGAGAACAAGGACCTAAGGGGGATAGGGGTGACATTGGTCCTATTGGTCCTCAAGGAGGTATCGGTCCACAGGGGGCTACTGGAGAGAGAGGTCCTAAGGGCGATAGAGGAGAGACTGGTCCTGTCGGTCCTCAAGGGATTCAAGGTCCCATTGGTCCTAAGGGAGATACTGGGGATATAGGTCCTGCTGGGGCTAAAGGAGACCCAGGACCTCAAGGTATTCCTGGGGTTCAAGGTCCTATCGGACCTATAGGACCTCGTGGTGAAAAAGGGGACAAGGGAGACAAAGGTGATAAAGGAGAAACATTGGTTCAGACTGAAACTGGAGAAGTAATCTTTGATACATCAACTATTTTAGCAAGAGGAGATCTTTCTAATCAGTTTAAAGATGCAAATGCAATAGTAAAAGCATTACAAGCAAATACAGGAATGAAGTTTGATGAAGGGCTGCTATATCTAAATGATGCAGGAACTAAAAAAGTAGGATTCTGCTATTTAGATAGATTAACAGATGGCATCTTTGAGTGCATCAAACAGACAACAGCAGTGGTTAATGATTCATCGTCATTCAAGAATTTTTCAAACAAAGAAAATTCTGACAGATTAGGTAATCTATATGGTTATCAAATTATTAAAAATGGAACTATTGACAAAAATCCTGAAAAAAAAGAACTTTTAAGATTGCAAGAAATTTTAGAAGAACATCAAGCTTATGAACTTGTAATCTTAGTACATGCTGACCAACTCTATTGGTGGAATAGTATGCAAATAGCTAAATTTTCAGTATTTAATATGCACACTAGTGTAACTTCATCTCAAATATACAACAATGGAGAAAATAAAGTATTAATTGAATATGAAGCATATTTTAGAGCAATTAATGTAACTAACAATTCAAATATGCCTTTAAAATATAGAGTATATGCTTTAAAGTTCTCACATTTTAGGTAATCTGTTTTGTTATGAAAAAATAACTGTTCAACTAAATGAAGAAAAAGTAGAACAAGAAGTTTTTGATTATTCTAAATATTACAGTGATCTAGTTATTGATACTTTTTCCAATGTGTTAGAATTATAGAATTAGTGTAAATTTTAAAAAAGACAAAAGATTAAAAAATGATCTAATGGTTAATAGTTTTCTTTAAATTAAGGAGTAAAAAATGAAAAAAATATTATTAATTTCTTTCTTAATGATTCTTACTAGTTGTTCAAATAAGCAGATCAATGGTACTCCTCAAACATTTACGGATTATGTTATTCTAAATAAATATTCTAATTATAAAGGACAAAATTATGATGATTGGAAGAAACAACCTAGTGAGAACTTTCCAGGCATAAGATTAATTAATTGGATTAATCAAAATTAAATTATTATATAAGGAGTGAAAAATGGTACATATTTATGATAAAGATTTAAAGTTTTTGGTAACTTTGAATTATGAATACGAGGATTTTATTAAGAATCCTAACAAATTTTATCCAGACTGGCAACCTTCGTTTTATGCAACAGAGCAAAAATATGAAGAACCTGTTTTAGCTCAAGGTTCTTTAAGAGAAAAAACTAGAGAAGAAAAAATACTACTAGATAATAAAATTGAACTTTTGGCTGATGGAGAGTATATAGACCAAGGACAAATAATTATTGTTCATGCTCCTGAAGGATTATTAAAAAAAGTTTGGGATAAAGAAACTCGTACTTGGAAAGAGAGAGCAACTGATGAAGAGTTAAAAGAATATTATTTTAACAAGATTAATACTTATAAGGCTGAAATACTAGAAGTAGGATTTAATTTCAATGGGCATCAGCAAAAATGTAGAGAAAAAGACCTTGCTTTACTTGGTAATGCTGTTTCAGCTCTTGATGACATGCAGACATTTAAAATTATTGTAGAAGAGCATCAAATAAACTGGGCTTTTAATGATAATGATATTGTTAGTATGACAGAAACAGATTTAAGAGAATTAAGAATGTCAGGAGCTATTTTTATAAATACAGTTTATGGAGTTGAAGCACAATTAAAAGCATCTGAAGCTAATATTTTATTAGAAAAGCAAGATTTTATTAAAAAAGTAGATGAACTATCTACAGTCAAATGCTTTAAAAGTTCCATATAATCAAAATTACGAGGTTAAAAAATAATTTTTAGGAGGTTGAATATTATGAATAAAGCAAGTAATAGAACAAGAGAGAACCTCAAAGGTGTAAATCACAAATTAATAGCAGTAGTTGGGTATGCCTTAGCAATTTCAGAGGTAGACTTTTGGGTAAACGAAGGACTTAGAACAACTGAAAAACAACAAGAATATTTCAAAAAAGGGACTTCTAAACTTGATGGGATAACAAAAAAATCTAATCACCAGTTAGGAAGAGCAGTTGATATTTATTATGTAGGTTGGAAAAATACAGATAGAAGCAATGATCCACGTTGGAAAAAGTTAAGAGATACTTTTGAATTAGCTGGAAAACAATTAGGAGTAAATTTAGTTTTTGGATATGATTGGGGCTGGGATAAACCCCATGTTGAATTAGCTAAAGGTGAGTGATTTAATGAATGTAGTTATAAAATTTCTCAAATATTTCATTTGTAAGTGGTTTGGAACTGTAGCTATAGAAAAAATAGTTATTATACTATTAAGAGAGCTAGTTAAGAGAACTGATAGTAAAGTAGATGATGATATCTTTAAAGCAATATTTGAAAAGACATCTGAGGGGGTACAATGACTGCTGAAATAATATTAACAATACTTGGAGCCATTGTGAGTAGTATTTTTACTTATCACAAGTATCTAATGAAACTACTTGACAAAAAAATGGATAAAGAAGATTGTGGAAAGCAACAAGAATTATTAGCAGAGAAGAGAAATAATTTAGAGTTGCTGATCACAGAGAGAACTAAAACAATCTTTGAGCAACAAAAGGCAATGAGAGAAGATATTGGAATTATAAAAGAGCATATAATAGATAAATAAAATAACAGGGTTTTATATAAAGTTAAAAAAATAAAAAAATTACAAAAAAAATAGTAAAAAAAATGGTATAATGTAATTGCTTTTTAGATGATCATATGTTATTAATAAAACTTAGATGGATTTACTATAAGTTTAGTGTAAGAACATTTTGTTAAAAAAACATTGATTTTAAGAGTGTTAAAAAATGTAAAGTTATTATATTATATAATATCAAAATTTCTTAGTTTCTTCTAAGAATATTTCTTGTAAAATCATGTAGTAAATGATAAAATAATATTGAATGAATTTTTATAAGAGTGATTGCTGTATCACTTTTTTTAGGAGGAAAAATGGATTATACTATTGAAACATTAATACCAAGAGAAAAGGTTGAACAAAGAATTAAAGAGCTTGCTTGTGAAATTACAAAAGACTATGAAGGAAAAGAAGTTGTAGTTCTTGGACTTTTAAAAGGATCAGTTGTATTTATGAGCGACCTTATTAAAGAATTAGATTTACCTCTTACTATTGATTTTATGAATGTATCTAGCTATGGAGATGGAACTAGTACAACTGGTGTTGTAAAAATATTAAAAGATGTTGATCAAGAACTTAAAGATAAAGATGTTATAATTGTTGAAGATATCATTGATACAGGACTTACTTTAAGCTATGTAAAAGAATTTATCAAAGCTAAGGGAACAAAAAGTGTTAAAGTTTGTACTCTTTTAGATAAACCTGAAAGAAGAAAAGTTGAAATGAAGGGAGACTATGTAGGATTTGAAATTCCTGATGAGTTTGTTGTAGGTTATGGACTTGACTATGCTCAAAAACATAGAAATCTTCCATTTGTTGGAATAGTTGTAAAAAAATAATCGGAGGAAAATAATGTCCTTTAAACATAAAAAGAAATTTGGTCAAAACTTTTTGACAGATCAAAGAGAAGTATTAAGAAAAATTATGGAAGTATCAGATGTTAAAGCTGAAGATACAGTATTAGAGATAGGACCAGGAGAAGGGGCATTGACAGCTCTACTTTTAGATACTGCTAAAAAAGTTGTCACTGTTGAGATAGATAGAGATCTTGAGAAAATATTGAGAAAGAAATTTGACTCTAATCCTAAGTATACTCTAGTTATGAATGATGTATTAGAAACTAATTTAAAAGATTATGTTGGAGAGGGAACAAAGGTTGTTGCTAATATACCTTACTACATAACATCTCCTATTATCAATAAATTAATAGAAAATAGAGATGTGATTGATGAAATATACATCATGGTACAAAAAGAGGTAGCAGAAAGAATTTGTGCTAAAAAAGGAAAAGAAAGAAGTGTTCTTACTCTAGCAGTAGAATATTTTGGAGAAGCTGAGTATCTTTTCACAATTCCAAAAGAGTTTTTTACTCCTATCCCTAAGGTAGATTCTGCTTTTATGTCTATTAAGCTTTACAAAGATGAAAGATATAGCAAAATAGTAGATGAAGATTGTTTCTTTAAGTATGTAAAGGCTGCCTTTGCTAACAAGAGAAAAAATCTATTGAACAACTTTACATCTTTGGGAAAATCTAAAGATGAATTGAGAGAGATTTTAGCTCAAGCTAATATTGCTGAAACAGAGAGAGCTGAGAATCTTTCTATTGATGATTTTTTAAATCTAATTGCTATATTTGAAAAAAAATAAGCTGCAATTTAAGAGAGCAGGCTGACAATTTAGTCAGCCTTGTTTTAAATTTTAAGATGGAGGAAAAATGCTAGGAAGTTATGAATTTCTGATTCAAAGCAGAAAAGAGGATATTGACTTTATAAATAAAGTTGTAGAAGCTTATGAAGGGGCTGGAGTTGTAAGAACTGTAGATCCTCAAAAGGGGCTTATAAATATAATTACTACATATGATTTTAAAGATTTTGTAAAATTTGTTATAGAGGATTTAAGAAAATATGATGTAGTAGCTGAAATTATAGAAGAGGGAGCTTGGAAAGGTTCTCTATATATCAATAAATAAGATTTAATGGAGGAAAAGATGGAAAAATTAGAAAAATTAATCAACTATATTATAAAAGAGCTTGTAGATACTAAAGATGCTGTAATGATAGATTATGATGCTATTGATGATACTATCACTTTTAAAGTAAGTGTTGCTAAAGGAGAGATGGGAAAAATAATCGGTAAAAATGGACTTACAGCTAATGCAATTAGAGGAGTTATGCAAGCTGCTGGAGTTAAAGATAAACTAAATGTAAATGTTGAATTTTTAGACTAGGAGGAGTGATTGATGGAGCTTTTTACAGTTGGTAAAATATCTGGAACTCATCATCTTAAAGGAGCTGTAAAAATTATAGCTAATGTATCAGATGCTGAGATTTTAGTTGGAAATAAAGTTATTATTGATATTCAAGGAGAACAAAAAATACTTACTATTACAAGTGTAAGTCCTCTTGTTGGAAATAAATGGACAGTTGAATTTCAAGAGATAACTAATAAAACTGATGCTGGAAAGTTAAAAAATGGACTTATAAAAGTTAGAAGAGATATTTTAGGAATAGCTGAAGATGAATATCTATTAAACGATCTTATGGATATGGAAGTTGTAGATATGAAAAACAATGAAACTATAGGAAGAGTAACTGATATTTTTGAAACTGCTGCTCATGATATTCTTGTAGTTGAAGATGAAAAAAGTGAAGCTATGATTCCAGATATTGATGAGTTTGTTAAAAAGATAGATTTTGACAAAAGAACTATCTATGTTGAACTTATTGATGGAATGAGAGAGATGAAAGGGAAAAAATATCAGCAAGATGATGGAATAGAAGATGAGGAGTAATTTATGAAAATAAATATTTTAACTCTATTTCCAGAGATGTTCAGAGGATTTACAGGAGAGAGCATAATAAAGAGAGCTTTGGAAAAAAATCTTTTAGAGATAAATGTAATTAATATTAGAGATTTTTGTTATGACAAGCATAAACAAGCTGATGACAAGGTTTTTGGTGGAGGGGCAGGAATGCTTATGAAGCCAGAGCCACTTATTAGAGCATTAAATACACTTGGAGGAAAAGTTATATATACTTCACCTCAAGGGGTTAGATTTGATCAAAAGTTAGCAATAGAACTTTCTCAAGAGGAGGAGATCACTATAATTGCTGGACACTATGAGGGAATTGATGAGAGAGTAGTGGAAAGTAGAGTTGATTTAGAAGTGTCTATTGGGGATTTTGTTTTAACTGGTGGGGAGTTACCTGCTATGGTGATGACAGATTGTATTGCTAGACTTGTTCCTGGAGCTATTAAGCAGGAATCTTATGAGAATGACTCTTTTTTTAATGGACTTTTAGATTATCCAAACT
>ERZ791610.562-NODE-562-length-23281-cov-2.981572_pt1 | contig 23281 bp, 18 predicted proteins | sample MGYA00510061_ERZ791610 | MGnify/ENA primary metagenome ERZ791610 (study PRJEB30046, sample SAMN00791922) | human gut metagenome | study: EMG produced TPA metagenomics assembly of the A metagenome-wide association study of gut microbiota in type 2... | reverse complement strand
GAACGAATTTTTCTCGCTTCAATTTGCTCTAACTCCCCATCACATTTCAATTCTGGACAGATATCATACAAAGAATATGCAAATATCTTTCCGCATTTTTTACATCTATACAACCTTTCTTCTGATTTTATATACTTAAATATCCATTTTTTATAATTCAATGCATATATTTGACCACTAGCATTTTCCGGTCCGATGCTGATATAACCCCGCTTTTTCATTTGCAGAATTAAATCATCATAGCACTGCTGTAAATTTACAATAGCTTTGGCTTCATTGGTTTCATCTTGTCGAAAATGATTTAATATTTTCAACAACATTGTAGAACGTTTATTTTTGTGTCCTTCACTTGGCATAAAACCATAGACATAACCTTTTTTGTGAATTCTTTCATTTCCTGTATTTCTAAAGAAGCCTGCATGATTTCTTGGAGAAAAAAAGTCGTCTTCCGGACTCACCATTTCTGGAAATGTTATTGTACCTTTCTGACGCAACGTGTCAAACACAAATCTGTACACATTCCAAATATTTTCTCCGCCTTCAACACCATATCGACTTACGCCATCTTGGAATTGTATCTTTTCTGGCATGATCTGGATGTATCCAAGCCCCTCCAACCCTGTTCCAATGTCTGGCGACATAAATTCTTGCATGATATAATGCGCTGCCATTTCGATCTTTTGCTCATTGCTCATTATATTGACTTCAAGTTCGTTATTACGTTCAACTAAATCAAGAGTATAAAGACCTTCCTTTTCAGCCATCTGTTTTGATTTCGAAATAAGATCATCAACAGATAATCCAACTTCGCCAGCTTCTATCAAACAATTCAGAATAACCTTTCTCCACATCGCCTGTTTATAACGCTTTTCAAAATACCCGGCATAAAAAGCAGCCTCTTGACGATTATCTGAAAACACCAATAGTTTTCGTCCGCTTTCATCAATTACATGATCATCAATCTCTGTCGCTGTATCATCCAAACTTCCAAACAAATCATCTGAAAACAGGTCATCTGATGTGTCAGGATTTTCTTGGTGTCTTATAGGTCTAGGCGGAATTGCATCATACAGACTTTTTCCAACTGCAAATGTTGCTGGCTGATTTGCTGTTAAAAATCTTTTTATCAGTCCCTCTCTTGTAGCACCACATGCTGGACAACAGTTTGATTCTTTTCCCTTTCCCGCATATTTTAAATTATAAACAGTTACAATCTTCTTATTATCATTTGCTTTGCAACAGGTATAATCTGTTTTCTCTGAAAACTCAGAAATTCGACCACACGCTAAACATAGTTTGAATTTACCAAGCGAAGAAAAATTAGACTGTTCATCAAGATCATCATCTTCATCAAAGTCTTCATCTATGTCGTTATCAGACAAAAAATAGAATTCTGGCTTTTCCAAACCGCTTGTCTGTACCAAATATTTTTTATTATCTTTTGTTATTGTTTTTCCAAGAATATACTCCTGTCCACATTTTTGACAATTAGCCATCTCAAATACAGAATACTCTCCAGATCCATCTTTGAATTTTTCTTTACGATCAAAGAAAACTCTCTTTATTGGATAATATTCAACAAACATGCCTTCCAAGGATTTGACAAACAGGTGATACCTGGCAGGCAGAAGTGCAGACTCATATTCACTCTTCTTCGCAGCAGCTGCTAATTCAATCAAATCAATTAAAGATTGTTCTCTCAACGTATTATCCGCAATATCAGAAAAAACAAAGTTTGCGACTTCATTAATATTCTTTGGTTTTTCCGCCAAAATATCATATAACTTAAACAAACGACCATCATTAACTAGTTTATCGTACAGAAACTGTCCTCTCTCACTTTCCTTTAATTTCAAGGACTCTTCTTTTATTCGTTTGTAATCTTGATATGAAAAATCCCTTACACTATCATCCGGAATTCGTCTCTGTCTTTCAGTTGTAATAATGTCCGTTTCATCAAATGGTTCACCAAACAACTGCTCGGCAAATTTTGCTAATGATGCTTTTCCACTTTCACTTCCTAAAGTTGCACTTGTTGCAATGCATCTAAAAGGTTCACTTCTATGATGCTGAATCCGTTCTTTCAACCTACGAAGAAGAAAAGCAATTTCGGTACCGACAGCCCCCTTGTATGTATGCGCCTCATCAATTACAATAAATTTCCAATTTTTAGCCTTCGCCGTATCAAAAAAAGGAGCCGTATCTGGCCTTAGCAGCATATATTCGAGCATAGCATAGTTTGTTAAAAGAATATGCGGCGGCTTTTTCGCCATATATTCTCTGCACATAAACTCATTAAGTATTGATTTTTTTGAATCAGTATCATAATCACCTTGATGTTGAATATCATATTCCTGATGCAGCCTTTTTTCTGCATCCTCTGGTTTCTCGTTTGCTTTCGCGTGTTTAGTCTCACCAGTATATCTTCCAAATGTAATATCCGGATAATCTGCAAGTAATTTTCTCAATTTCTTCTGTTGATCATTAGCCAACGCATTCATAGGAAAAATCAATAATGCTCTTACACCATCATCTAGTGTTCCAGATTCTTTTTCACGCATGATTTCGTTAAAAATCGGGTATAAATAACACTCAGTTTTACCAGAACCTGTCCCCGTCGAAACAACCATATTTCGGTCATTTTTTATGATATGCTTCAAAGCATTTTCCTGATGAATTCGAAGTTTCCAATCATTATAATGAACATTTTTTCCCATTTTAGAAAACTCATTACTGATGATTCCTTCATCCGCAAGTTGCTTGAGCGTTTTTCCATCTTTAAATGGAAGCGTTGTTTCTAAAAAAGGTCCTTTCACAAAATTAGTTTTCTCCACTTCTTCTTTTGCAAGTCGACTTATTTCTCTATCTCTAACCGTCAAAATAGATGCCACATAACTTCTGTAATCTGCTTTGATTTTTTCCGTCGTACTCCTCGGATTCATTGACATAATTATCGTCTCTCCTTCCTTCTCAAGTATATATAGGACATAGCCATCAATACATCACGTTCTGACATAAAAGGTGCCACTTGAAAAGATCCTACCATAAACTTAACAGCCTCCTTTTTCATCTCTGGGAATTCATTAAATTCATCTAATTGTGCAATAAGTGCAGCTATCCCTTCGAAATAGAAATAAGCAGGGAATGTAAAATGTACTGACGTCATATTTGATATATCACTTTTATTCGCAACACGTTCCATAAGAACACTATTAAACTCTTTAAAAAAACTGTCTGCTTTGCTATTTCTAACTGATGAAATTTTATTCCACACCTTACTTTCAAATGATTCAAACTGTAGTTGCATTCTCTTTCTCAAATCTGAATCATTATTTGTATCCCCCATGTGATTTCTAATGTACCAGTTAACAAATAAATCGATGTATCTTGTTCCTGCAAAGTATGTACCGATTTCTGGAATCTTATTTTTATCCAGATGTACTCTTCCTGTTCGAAGTTTCTTCTCATCTGCCATCTCATAAAAATTATTGATTCCTGAAATATTACTATTTAGAGCTATATGAACACAACTCACACCGTCTTCCAAAAGAAAATGTTTTCTATCTTCTGTCTTTTTTCCCTCTCTCTCATTTGTAGTCATCATTTCTATAATAGCATCCTGACCTATTACATCCCTGTATGCTGCAATGCCAAATGTTTCTCTAATGGGAACATTACCCTTTAACAGTACCTGCAATGCAAGTATTACTGAAACTTGCTTTAATGCAGATGCTAATTCTTTTATATAACTACCCGTTACAGTATCCGGAATTTCTAAAAGCACCAGACAGTAATTTTCTTTGCACAAATTAAATACTATATCACTAGCCTTCATTTCCACCAATCTTTCAATAATTCTAAACCTATCTTCATTCGTAAGAATTAATTCAGATACCATCGCCATAGTTTCTGTAACAATGGTCTTATGTGCTTTTGTAATTTTGCACTCGAGAATATTGCCAAGTAAAACAAGATTTATTATATCATTATCAGATAGCCCAAATTTTGCAAACTGCCCCATGCTATTCCTGCACCTATAGCTTTCTGACATCCGCAATTCATCAATCTTCTTTATCCCCCTGAATCTAATCAGATCGTATAAGAACTGCTCCAACCACTCACCAAATGAATTGATGGGATCTTTGGGATTACGCAATGTCACAAAGAATTGATCTGACTGCAATGTAACTTCAAAATCATCATCAACCGTAAATAACTCATCCACATTATTTTCTCGTATGATTCGATAATATCCTGAAGTAAGTGTGACATTCTCTGGTATTGAAAATATTCTAGCTCCTTTATCATTTACTTGTGATTCTCCATAAATCAAGGATAGCTTAAAATTATCGCCATACTTCTCTAATGTAGCATTTTTGTTTATATCTTCATCCTTCACAGCAATGCCTTTTTTGCTTCTAACATACTTCGGTCTATATCTAAACTTAATAACCTCATCAATCAAAATTACATCAAAAGATGCTTCTCTATCTGCATTTACAACTCGGATTTTTGCAGGAAGCGGAACTGCCTGCAGAGTGTCTCTAAAAACATTCAAATCGAAATTAGCAGATCCATTACTGGTTAACTTTATTTCTTCCCTCTGCTCTATCCCATTTGCTGAAACCAATTCAACTACATAGGTATTCTTTTTGTAATCACCATAAAAAGATACAGAAAGCCACGGATTTCCTTGCAAGAAATCTGCCATGTCACATTTTTCGCTGATTTTATTATTTGAAATCAACTCATACCTATAGGCACAAATTGGCAATTCAAATTCAACAGCCAAACGCAGATTATCCTGTTGTGAAATGATGGTTCCATTTAATGTGCCTTCTCGATAAGGAGCACGTACTTCATATTTTTCTAGTGAATCCTGAACGTTTGCATTTGCAAAGTCTATCTGCCAACCATCAACTTTTCTGACAGTCAGCTTTGCTGATTCCGACTTCAAATTAGCTTTATCTTCTAACCACTTCAAATTATCAAAGTAATCCGATTTAAATTCCGGTAACAGGCAAAATCTCACCTGCTTAATAAATCGGTTAAACTGATATATTCTAACTGAATGAATACCATATGATTTTTCATCAAAACACTCATTAATATCTACGATATTTTCTTCATCCATAGCCAAATCACTTGCTATGATTGACGTTCGTCCTACTCTTAGTTCTACACCTTCCACAGAATTAAAACCTTCAAAATTTATATGCACTCTCGGAATCTCAAGAAAAAGTGGTATTTCTGAATCAACAAATTCTGTATCAAACAATTTTCTTCCACTTAAAGAAGTCATAATCTGTGGTTTCATTTGCAAGGTTATCTCTTCTTTATTGGTATAAATTATAAATTGAGCATCTGTTGTCAGTGGAGTTATTTGTTCTATACAGTAGTCATCACTAGACAATGGATATGCTTGAACATCTCGCTCAATACCATTACATGTAATGTTATCAATCGTGGAATATATAACAATTCCATATGGTGACCGTAAATACCTTTGGTTGATCCTTCTGCCATTTGAATCAAAATAGAAACAACCATCCATTTCTATTCCTTTTATCTCATATTGTGTCAAATGATTCTCAAACCCATCATTATATTCAAAGTTGAGAATATATGATTTGCATGGTCTAACTGAAATCACCATCTGATCTATGAAACGTTTTCCTTCCACTCCCTGAACACAACATTCTTTTTCAATGCGGAATCCATTATCTCCAGCGATTGTCCATTTTCCACTGTCCACCCATTCCTCTGTCATATTTTGGCGTGGCAAAACAATGCATAACCCCCTTTTTCCATTCTCAAAGAAAAAATATGGTTTTACTTCTACATGTTCTTCAGCAGATTTTCCATGATAAGCAGATTTAACCTTATCCTGTTCTAACCACTCTGAAAGGGTTTCTGAATACTTACTTGAAAAATCCCCCGTTTGAGTAGCTGCTAAATATGTATCCTGAACATCTAACACAAAATTAATGGCACGTTCTTCAGGTGCATCAGCAAAAAAATGTAATAACGGCTTATGTACACCATACTCTTTAGATGTAATTTCATCTATAAGGAACTGCGGATCAACATTACTCATTAATCCATATTTAAAGATATAAAATAAATCACCAAAATTACTCTCAGGCGGAATTCCCACTTCGTATAAAATAGAATCAACATATTTCCTGTTAGACTCTTTCGTAACACTATAATCTAATTCGCATAAATCAAATATTTTCAATATCATCTTGCCAATCTGAGTCTGATCTGGTGCATTGGGTTTATCAATTCCTATTTCCTCGCTAATCATCCCCCAAAAATCGCCCTTATACTTATACCTTGTCAAAAACACTACATACGAAACCATCGCATATGGATATTGTTCAAAAAGACTTTTAAATACCATACCTCTTTCCAACAGTATAATTATTCTATTCTTTAATATATCCAAAGAAACCCTTGATAGATTCAAATCTCCCCAAAACTTTAGATCTTTCATATTTTCTTTAACAGCTGTATCCATATTTTTCAACGACTCATCACTTGTAAAATTCAATAACATATAGTCCTCCACCACTATTAACAATAATTTTCATCCAGCAACTACCATTATTTATAGTCCATCATATTTACAATTATCGCGTATTAGGTGTCCTATAATCCGAACTCACTCATTGCTTCATCTTCATGTTCCAAGTTTTTCTAATTATCCGATATCATTTTTATCTATCTCAAAATTCCTTACTATAATCTGAAATTATGCCACACATATATAATTAAATTCTAACACTTAAATCATTGTTTGACTATTACTATATTGAAATCATCGACATTCATCCGCAGATCAGATAAGATAGATATCATTCATATCAGTCTTAATACTTCAGTATCATTACCTTGTCCCTTGAACACTTCCATATCTGCAAAAAGGACATCCCCTGATCTGTAATAACTACAGTTCCGGAATGTCCTTTTTTCCATACTTTACTATATTTTTAACACACGATGCTGCTTATCCACAATCTATATGATTCCAAAATGTCTAAATGCCTGCATAATTGCATCTTCCTTCTCCTGTGTACACTGTGGCTGTCTTGCATTCTCAGATTTAGGCAAATTAAAATTCTCACCGACATCCAATCCACACTTCTTCTTAATCTGTGCGATATACAGTGATGAAACCTTAAGTTCTGTCTGTTCCAATACATATGCCTTTATCTGCTCATAAGTTGCTTTTCCCTTGAATTCAGATAAATCCATATCCTCCAGAGAGAAGTCCACCTTCACTTTTCTACTGTCGACCATTCCCTTGGAAAGTAAGACTACCGTCTCCACATGTGTTGTGTGCGCAAACTGATCCACCGCCCGGACACGTTTCACCTCATATCCGCCCTCCGCCAGCACCTTAAGATCTCTCGCCAGTGTCGCAGAATCACAGCTCACATAAACAATGCGTTCCGGCTTCATCAGAAGCATTGTCTCTAAACATTTCTCATCGCAGCCTTTTCTCGGCGGATCGACCACGATCACATCCGGGTGCAACATAGCTGTCTTTTCATTTTTATGCTCCGCATAAAATCCCGGCAGCACTTCCTCTGCTTTTCCAACAAAAAACCCGGTATTGGAAAATCCATTCCGCTTTGCATTGTCCTTTGCATCGGCAATCGCCTGTGGTACGATCTCCACTCCATACACATGCCCTGCTTTTCCAGCAAGGAATAAAGAAATGGTTCCGATTCCGCAGTACAGATCCCAGACGGACTCCTTTCCGGTAAGTCCTGCATACTCTAACGCAAGGCTGTAAAGCTTCTCGGTCTGTTCCGGGTTCACCTGATAAAAAGACTGTGGTGAGATGTGATAGGAGATTGCTTTTCCTGTCCGCTCAAAATTTGTGCAGTCCCTTAAATGAATGTAATCTGTAATGTAAGGCTGTCCCCAGATGGTCTCGGTCTGCTCACCGAGGATCACATTCGTATCCTTCTGGTTGATATTCATGGAAATACTTGTCATGCCTGAGATTGCCTGTAATTTCTCCACAAGCACATTCTGTGCCGGAAGTTTCCTTCCGTTAACGACAAGGCATACCATGATCTCTTTTGTCGTAAAGCCATAGCGGATCAGTGCGTGGCGCACAAGCCCTCTTCCGGTTTTCTCATCATAAGGTTCTATGTGGCACTCACGCATATAGGATAGGATCGCTTCTAAAATCTCACGGTTTTCTGCCACGCCAAGCATGCAGTCTTTGACCGGAATAATGCTGTGCGTGTGCGAGGCGTAAAACCCGGCAATGATATTTCCCTCTTTATCTTTTCCGATTGGAAACTGTGCCTTATTGCGGTAACGGTAAGGATTCTCCATGCCAACGATCGGCTCCATCACAGAATCCACAAAGTCTGCATGAAATCCGCCGAGACGGATCAGATTGTTTTTTACCTTGTTCTCCTTGAACTCTAACTGCTTTGCATAATCCATCGCCTGAATCTGACAGCCGCCGCAGCGTCTGTGCAGTTCACATTTTGGCTCCGTGCGGAAGCCGGACGGCTTTACGATCTGCTCCACTCTCGCATAACCATAATTCTTTTTCAATTTGGTAATGCGCGCCTCGATCTCATCCCCGATCACTGCATCCTTGACGAAAAAAGTCATGCCGTCCAGCTTTCCGATGCCCTCTCCGTCAATTCCTATATCCTCAATCTTCAATGTAATGATATCGTTTTTATTCATTCTTTTTCCCTTTTATTCACCACAACATTTACTTCAGACTGGATCTCCGGATATTGCTGTCGAGCAGACGGTTGAATCCCTGCCACTCCACACTGTTCTCTGGTACATTGGCAAAAATTTCACGAATTGTCTCCATCTTCGCATCCACATTATCAGCAAAACTGAGCGCCAGTGCTTCTGCAAGTGCCGGCTTCTTAGGCGAACCATATTCCAGCTCGCCGTGGTGTGCGAGAATACAGTGTTTTAATTCATTTGCCATGCGGACCGGAAATCCTTCGATCGTGCGGATGCGCTCTCCGACCATCTCTGCCCCGATCATAATATGACCTAACAGCTGTCCTTCGTCTGTGTAATCATTTTCCGGAAAAACGGATAATTCTTCCAGCTTGCCGATGTCATGGAACATCGCTGCAGTCACAATCAGATCACGGTTTAACATAGGATAATAAACTGCAAAATAGTCACAGTGTTTTGTCACACTGAGTGTATGCTCTAACAATCCGCCCACAAAACCATGATGAACTGTTTTCGCTGCAGAGTGGAATTTAAAACGTTTCTCAAACTCTTTGTCTTCTAAGAAAAAACTGCTCAACAGTTTTTTATAAAATGGGTTGTTCACCGAGCGGATGATGCCACACAGTTCCTCATACATTTCATCAATATTTTTCTCGCTGACCGGAAGATAATCCTTCGGATCATACTCCCCTTCCTGCACTTTTCTGACACGCTTGATAGAGAGCTGCAGATTTCCCTGAAAACTTGTGATATCTCCCATAACAGCAACGTAATCCAGCGAATCAAAATCATCAATTCCGACAGAACCCGGATCCCAGATTTTTGCATCCAGAATTCCTGTTTTATCCTGTAAAATAACGTTTTCATAAGGTTTTCCTGCCTTCGTCAGCGCAGACTGCTTCGTCTTGCACAGGTAAATCTCATTGATCCGCTCGCCTTCGCGGAGACTTTCAATATATTTCATAACAATTATTTCCTCCAAATTATGTATTTGTATTACTGTAAAACACTGACCGTTACAGGGCATTTGATCTCCGTATAGCCATCGTTCCCCTGTCTCTGGATCGTGACATTTGCCACATCGCCCGGTGTGAGGGAAAGCAATTTGGTCTGATATCCATCAACCGAGATCACCGCTTCCCCATCGATCTCTGTAATGACATCACCACTCTGCAGCCCTGCTGCCATCGCCGGCGAATCCATTTTTACATCCTTAATATAAACGCCCTTTGGAATGTCATTTTCTTTTGCGATCGTATTGGTAACGGTAGTGATCTCCAGACCGATATATGGAATATCTTTATTATTGGACAACATCTCGATCAGCGGTTTCAATTTTGAGATAGAGATTGCTGTCAGCGTGTTCTGGTCACCCTCACTGCTGTATCCCTGCGTGACAATACCGATCACTTCGCCGTTTAAGTTGATCAGCGCTCCACTTCCATTTTTGCTTCCCACGATATCCGTTGTGAAAATATCATAATTCGCATCAATTGTGGAAATGGAATAAGCAGAGGAAGTGATATTTCCTGTCAAAATGGAATAATTCGTTCCAAGCGGACTTCCAACTGCAAGCGCAAGCGTTCCCTGTGTGATGGCAAGCGAGTTGCCAAGCACTGCGACTGAGATCAGATTCATGGTATCATTGTCGATCTCATCCACCGGAACACTGAGTACAGTAATTCCTGTATTTCCATCGTATTTCTTGATGGAAGCTTCTACTGATGTGTCATTGACAAAGGTCACATAGACAGAAGATGCTCCTGCGATCACTTTTCTCTCAGTCAGGATCAACAGCTCCTGACCACTGTTTGCAATAATAATACCGGAACCCTGTCCCTTGCTCTCATAGGCATTGTTGAACCAGTCTGTATTGCTCTTTACCCCTGTCACTGCCACGATAAACTTGTTTGCCTGCTTCCCGATCGCATACATCTCATTCTGCAATGTCTGGAAATCATCCAGTGTAAGCTGTTCGTACACGATCTGTGGCTCGGAATCCGGTTCATTTGTTTCTGTCTCCGTATCCGGATCTTCCGTTTCCGTCTCCTGTTCCGGTTCATCTTTTGGGATCGTGATGGTCGGATCTTCCTGCGGATGAAGCATACCATCTATTTTCGGCTGACACAGCACGAACGTAACGCTCGCCACGATTCCAAATAAAACTGCCAGAAGCACGACAACGCATACGTGATATGCCAGTTTCTTTTTATTCACGGGTTTGTCCTTTATTTTCTCGCTGATAAATTCATATTTATCCTGTTTGTTTTCCTGCATGATATTCCTTTCCAGGCAGTGACATTCCTGCCGTACCTTCAAATGCAATCAAGCTTGTATCTGTTTTACTTTTTGATCCATACATGAAAAATCATACCAATCTATATTATAAATTGAAACACATATGCTTGCAATACTTTCTTTTTTTGTACAATTCCTGCCAAACTCTTCTTTTCATCAGCTTCACTTTGGTCTATAATAAAAATTGATCAGCTAAAACGATGATGGAGTACTTTTGTTTTATGAATGAAAAAGTTTTAAAAACCTTAGAATATAATAAAATTTTAAATCAACTGTCTGAATACGCATGCAGTCCGGAGGCAAAAAAACGCTGCCTCGCACTGCGGCCCATCACAGACAAAGCTCAGATTGAGCAGCTTCAGCTCCAGACAAAGGATGCTTTAAGCCGTCTGTTCCGGTGTGGAAATCTCTCATTTTCCGGCGTACACAGCGTCAACGATTCGCTGAAACGTTTAGAGATCGGAGCCTCCTTAAGCGCTGCAGAACTGCTTTCAATCTGTTCTCTCTTAGAGGCTGCCAAGCGTGCAAAAGCATTTTCCCGCTCGGAAAAAGAGGAAGTCCCGGACGATTCACTGACCGGATTTTTCACCGAAATCGAACCGTTGACACCGCTCTATGACGAGATCAGACGCTGCATTCCCGCAGAGGATGAGATTGCCGACGATGCGAGCAGCACACTGCGTTCCATCCGCCGCTCCATGCGTGGCATGAACGACAGGATCCGTGCCCAGATGAACAACATGATCAACAACAGCACTACCAGAAGCTATTTACAGGACGCTGTGATCACCATGCGTGACGGTCGCTACTGTCTGCCGGTCAAAGCCGAAGCAAAATCCCAGATTCCCGGCATGGTACATGACCAGTCCTCATCCGGTTCCACCCTTTTCATTGAACCGATGGCGGTCGTGAATCTGAATAATGAATACAAAGAACTTCTGTTAAAAGAAAAAGACGAAATCGAAAAAATCTTAGAAAACCTGAGCAGTCTGACTGCTAATTTTTCCGAACAGATTGCTGCGGATTATACGATTCTGGCAGAACTTGATTTTATTTTTGCAAAAGCTGCTTATGCACAGACCTACAACGGTGTTGCACCGACGTTTAATAATGAGGGATATCTTCATATTAAGAAAGGACGCCACCCACTGCTCGATAAGAAAAAAGTGGTTCCGATCGATGTCATGCTCGGCAAAGATTTCAAGCTTTTGATCGTAACCGGTCCAAACACCGGTGGTAAAACAGTCTCCTTAAAGACTGTCGGGCTGCTTACTTTAATGGGACAGTCCGGTCTTCATATTCCGGCTTCTGAGCGATCGGAGCTTGGTATATTTGAGGAAGTATTTGCAGATATCGGCGATGAGCAGAGTATCGAACAGAGTTTAAGTACTTTTTCATCCCACATGACTAATATCATCCGCATTTTGAAAAAGGTCAACGACCGTTCGCTCGTTCTCTTTGACGAGCTTTGTGCCGGAACCGACCCGACGGAAGGTGCCGCCCTTGCGATCTCCATTTTATCCAAGCTGCACTTATATGGCGCGCGCACCATGGCAACCACTCACTACAGTGAATTGAAAGTATTTGCTCTTTCCACCCCGGGCGTGGAAAATGCCTGCTGTGAATTTAATGTTGAAACTTTAAGCCCGACTTACCGGCTTTTAATCGGTATTCCGGGAAAAAGTAATGCCTTTGCGATCTCGGAAAAACTTGGTCTTGGCAAAGACCTCATCGAAGACGCTAAAACCCGCATCAGTGAAAATGATGAAAACTTCGAAGATCTTCTTGCCGATCTCGAAAAAAGCCGTGTGACCATCGAAAAAGAACAGGCTGAGATCAACCGCTACAAACAGGAAATCCAGTCTTTGAAAGAACGTCTGGAGCAAAAGCAGGAAAAATTAGATGCAAGCCGCGACAAGATACTGCGCGATGCAAACGAGGAAGCGTTCCGCATCTTAAAAGAAGCCAAAGATGTGGCAGATGAGACAATCCGCAACTTTAACAAATACGGCAAAGCAAATGCTCCAATGAGCGAGATGGAAAAAGAGCGTACCAGACTTCGTGACAAGATGAATGCGAGCCAGAAAAAGCTTGCTGACCAGAAGAAAAATGCTGTTCCAAACCACAAAGTCCCGAAAAAGCTTCAGATCGGTGACACTGTAAAAGTGATCAGCATGAATTTGAAAGGAACCGTGCACACACTTCCGAATGCGAAAGGCGACCTTTACGTTCAGATGGGAATTCTGCGCTCTCTTGTCAATATCAATGACCTGATCCTGATCGATGAGGATTCCCCGATGATGTCCGGTGCCAAAGCAAACAAAACCGGAGCCGGAAAAATCCGCATGAGCAAATCCGCAACGATCTCCCCGGAGATCAACCTCATCGGGAAAACCACAGATGAGGCAATTGCTTTACTGGATAAATATCTCGATGATGCTTATCTTTCCCATTTAGGCTCCGTGCGCATCGTACATGGAAAAGGAACCGGTGCATTGCGGAATGCCGTGCACACTTATCTGAAACGCCAGAAACATGTGAAGTCCTATCACCTTGGCGAATACGGTGAGGGCGATGCGGGTGTAACAATTGCCGAATTTAAATAACAAGGAGGCTAAATCCTCTCCTCACACAGAGGTTAAATTTTACTTTGTAAAATAGGATTTGCTTCGCAAACAAGGAGGATATATGGCAGCGAAACAGAAAATTTTAATTGTTGATGATGATAATAATATTGCAGAGCTGATCTCCCTTTATCTCACAAAGGAATGCTTTGACACAAAGATTGTAAACGATGGGGAGGAGGCACTGATCGCATTCGAGCAGTACAATCCGAACCTTATTTTGCTCGATCTGATGTTACCTGGAATCGACGGCTATCAGGTGTGCCGTGAAGTGCGTGCAAAAGCAAATGTTCCAATCATTATGCTCTCCGCAAAAGGTGAAATTTTTGACAAAGTGTTAGGTCTTGAACTCGGTGCGGATGATTATATGATGAAACCTTTCGATTCGAAGGAACTTGTTGCCCGCGTCAAAGCCGTGTTAAGACGTTATCAGCCGGTGAAAACCGAGGAAGTGATCCCGGATCTGAAATGTGTCAAATATGAAGATCTGGTCATCAATCTTTCGAATTACTCTGTCATTTTTATGGGGCAGGCGGTAGATATGCCGCCAAAGGAACTGGAACTTTTATATTTCCTTGCTTCCTCTCCAAATCAGGTTTTCACCAGAGAACAGCTCTTAGACCATATCTGGGGCTATGAATACATCGGTGATACAAGAACGGTGGATGTCCATGTAAAACGTCTCCGTGAAAAGATTAAAGACCATGCGAACTGGAGCCTTGCTACGGTATGGGGAATTGGATACAAATTTGAGGTCAGAGATTAAATGAAACGTACATTATACTTAAAGCTTTTGGGTGGTTATCTGCTTTTTGGCCTGCTTGGTTTTCTCATCATTGCGACCTTCACTTACCACCTTACTTTCCAGCACCTTGAAAAAAAAGAAGCTCAGAATTTATACCGGGAATCTGCCCTGATCTCATCCAGTTATGCGCAGAATTATTTCAGCAATTCCATGACATTAGATGAGATTAATGAACAGCTCAGCGCTCTGGGCACTTATCTGAATGCAGATATCTGGATCGTAGATACACACGGAAAGATCCTGATCAACACTGCTGGCACAGAAAATACGGACGAAACGATTCCGGACTTTGATATGACAGACTTCGGCAACCGCTATTATCGTGTCGGAAGCTTTTACGATTATTTTCAAGAAAATATGCTGAGTGTATTTTCCCCGATCACTGTCAACTACAAAGTGCGTGGCTATGTGATCATCCACAAATCAGAATCGTATCTGACCGCATCTGCAAACAGTCTGTCCGCGATCGCATACACAACACTGGCTCTGATCTTTGCCGCAGCGTTTGTCGTACTTGCATTATTTACATATGTAGTTTATATTCCGATCCGCAAGATCACCCATGCGGCAGACGAATATTCCAAAGGAAATTTTGATGCCAAGATCGACGTGCACTCCAATGATGAGATTGGTTATCTCGCCGCATCCTTAAACTATATGGCGAATGAGTTGAACACGTTAGAGGAAGATCAGAGAAAGTTTATCTCCAATGTCTCACACGATTTCCGCTCCCCGCTCACCTCGATCAAGGGATATGTGGAAGCGATGTTAGACGGAACTATCCCGGTCGAAATGCAGGAAAAATATTTAAATATCATCCTGTTTGAGACAGAGCGATTAAATAAGCTGACAAAAAGTCTTCTGGAATTAAATAAATTTGGTTCTCATGGTGTTATGCTGGATGTGACGGATTTTGATATCAACCAGACGATCAAGACAACGCTTCTGACTTTTGAGGGAATCTGTGCCAACAAACATATCCGCTTCAACCTGATTCTCTCCGGTGAGCAGTTGTTTGTCACTGCTGATTTCAGCAAAATCCAACAGGTACTTTACAATCTGATCGACAATGCGATCAAGTTCAGTCATCAGGATTCCACGATCACGATTGAGACAACCGAGAAGAACGACAAAGTATTTGTCTCGGTCAAGGATACCGGAATCGGTATTCCAAAAGACAGTCTGAAAAAAATCTGGGAAAGATTTTACAAAACCGACCTGTCCCGCGGAAAAGACAAGCGTGGCACCGGTCTTGGACTTTCCATTGTAAAAGAAATCATTCAGGCACATGGAGAAAATATCAACTGTATCAGTACAGAGGGCGTTGGCACAGAGTTTATTTTCACTCTGCCGATTGCCAAAGATAAAGAATAAAAACGAAAAGCGGAAGCTGTGTTTTAAGACAGCTTCCGCTTTTCGTTTCTGAAAATATCCACAATGATTCTATACGCTTCTCATCCCACTTGTTTCTCTAACTTCCGCAACAGTGTCACAATCGGAACAATCAATATTCCACAGAAGAAATTGCTGATGCCATGCACAAAATCCCACGGCAAGCCTGCAATGATCCAGGCAATCATCCCTTTGAAACTCAGTCCAAAAAGAATTGCCTGTGCCGGGGCATAGAGTGTTCCAAACAAAAATCCGTGACATGCATTTACTACCATATACACAATTGGCTGTATCTTCTTCGGAATTTTTCGTGGAAGCAGCATGGTCACGCCCCACAGAATTGTCCAGAGATACAGATACGGTATCCACCATGTCGCAAATCCCGTAAACAATCCATTCAGTAATACATACGTGTAAATCGGATACAGTGCCTTTTTCCGATAAACAAGTGTAAAAGAAATTGTAAAAACTCCAAGCAAATGCACATTCGGCAGTAATTCCATAAATACTTTTGATGCATACATCAAAGCACCAAGCATACCGAATATTGCCACTTCCCTTGTTTTCAGCTTCATTATTTTTCTACCTTAAACTCGTAGGTATCGCCTTCGTTCACCGGAGTGGAATCCACACCTGTGCTTGCATACTCTCCATTTACATAGAATGCCCAGTAAGTTCCGTCTGTATCATAATCTGCAGTGATTCCGTTTACAGTCTTTACATAAAGACCGTACTCGCTGTCATCTCCTTCGATCAGATTCAGCTCTAACAAAGCGTCGCCGACTGTTTCTTTATCTGTGCTGACCACAAAGTTTGTCTCGTTTCCATCTGCATCCACCACGATAAAAGTAAATTTGACACTGCCTTCGCCTAATATGATCTCCTGCGCCATAGCAGCATCCACACTCTCTGTCTCTGCAACCGCTTCTGTCTCTACAGTTGACTCAGTATTAACGATTGCTGTCTCTGTGTTTTTCTCTGTTCCCTCTGTCTTGTTGCCGCATCCAACTACAGTAAATGCCATAGCCGCAACCAGCATCATGCAAAGGAACATTGATTTGATTTTTTTACCTGTTAATTTCATAATGGTTTTCTCCCTTTTCATTTTTAACAGGCTATATGTTAGCATATATTATTTTCAATGACAAGCACATACTTTCCTGCACGTCTTATTTGATCGTCATAAATAGGCCAGACTTGCGCAAAGCCGGGCGAAGAGCCATATAAATTGCAACGGCTGCGATCACGGAAAGCACTGCATTGATACTTGTCGCCGTAATGTTCCATGCCAGCGTCACTTCTGCTGCCGGCTTTCCAATGATGACTCTCTTGTAAAAATAGCCAACCAGTGGATCAAAAATCATATTGAAAACCATTCCACAGATAGATGCGATCAATGTCCATTTAAATACATGTTTCGTATCATTGGATGTGGATATTTTTCCTAATTTGTGTGCAACCAGCCCTGTGATAAGACCGATACAGAATTTTAAAAGAAAAGTCTTTGGTGCATAAATGATATAAACCGGATCAAGTAAATCACCGATTGTCATTCCAATCGCACCGCCAAGACCGCCATATACACCACCAAGCAGCAATGCGCCCAGTACGCATACTGCATTTCCAAGATGTAACGATGTTGCATCGCCACCCGGAAGTGCAATCTTAATCTGCAAAAACGTAAATACAACATAGGATAATGCAGCCATCAATGCTGTCAGGGTAAGTTTGTAAACTTTTTCATTTCTCATAATAAGGTTCTCCTCTTGTAAGTTTTTCAGATCAGTCACTCAACCTGCCTGATCCTTACCCCATATCTTACGCAAAATTGGCTTTGTGTATATAGCCAGTTTTATTTATTTTGAGCATGCCAAATCGCTTATACTTTTCGAATCATTTGAACCATTGCATAATTTTCATCTGGAATAGTTGCTATTTCATGGAAATCATTGTTCTTGTAGAATTCTGTAAGTTTCTTGATATTCTTACACTCTATCATAACATACCGACCTCCAACTGCATTCATTGCGGCAGCTATAACACTATTTGCAAAATCAATCAATTCCTTTCCAGATAAAGTATTTCCTTCAATATCGGAATTTTTAGAAAGCTGTCCTATTAAATAGCACGGAAAATCTGTAATTACTTTTCCGTGACTTTTTGCGGATAGACCATCTATTTTTTTACGAACCCGATTAGAGGTATTTTCTGGAACAGTAAGAACTTTTAACGCTAATGATATGTATCCATATATTATTAATTCATCTATGCTTTTATTTTCGAGGTCATTTACATCACATACCAGATATGTCCTGGATTTTGATAATCTTTCAAATTCGATTGCCTTATTCTGTAAGAAAAGTTCGATGTCCTCATCTTTTTTACATCTAAATCCATTTAAGAGCTGGATTATACTCGCTTCATCCAATTTGTCCATTACAACTTTGAGTGGGATAAGCACCTTTTTAATAATTCTTCACCTCTTTTTCTGTCAGATTCTGAAAACGGATGTTCCGATAATGGCGTTTTTGATGGTTCTGTATTTATAATCTCCATCAATTTCTGCACCGATTCTGGATTTGTCAATTCTATTTTTCTTTCAAACGTACTCGTTGCCATATAATTTCTCCCATCTTAATCTTCCAATACAACTTTTACTTTTTTACCCATAGCTACAGCTATTCTCACCATAAATTCAAGAGATGGATTGTAATTACCACTTTCAAATCTCGTTATATTAGGCTGAGTCACCCCAGCTTTCTGCCCCAGTTGTGACTGTGTCATTCCTAACTCTTTGCGATAATTCCGAAATAACGTTATTACTTCTTCACGCGTTACATCCTGCTGTCTCTGCACCTCTATTAAAATATTCTCATTGCCTTCATTTAAAATGTAATCTGTTTTTCCCATCTTCATATTATTATTGCCTTTTCATTATCAATCCAGTTTTTTATTTCTTATATGATATATTGTATCTATTAAAAAGTCAACCTTTTTATTACAAAAAGAAAAACGCTCCTGGAAAAGGAACGTCTTTCACTTTGTATATTTTATCTCTCCTGAAAAAACTCGATTTCCTCGCCAACCGGTCCGATGCAAAAAGCAACACGGATTGGGAATGGCAGATTTGAAGCGATCACCACGTCTTTTGGCTCCACGGTGATCTGATATCCACTTTCACGGACAATTTTCACACATTGATCTACATCGTTTGTTTTGAAGGCAAAATGCCTGATACTGCCCTGTGACAGTTCCTCCTCCGCGTTGGTGAATACTTCCACCAGACCATCGCCTGTCTCAAACATAAATCCTTCCAGCTCCGGTTCTCCCCAGGAACGAAGGATTGGCAGTCCGAGCAGATCCCCGTAAAAATGTTTCACCTTTTCAATTTCGTCTTTTCTGCATTTGATGCACACATGATGGATTCCCTGAATTAACATTCTTTTATTCTCCTTCAATCATTATTTTTCGTCTCTAAACAGATATCTACATTCTTCTAACGCGCCCTTATTATAACATCAGCTCCACATGACGCTCTACCTTGATACCGGACGCTTCGATCCTGTCTTTTTCCTGCGCATACTCCTCCGGGCGCATGCGCCACGCAAGTCCGCACCCTGCGGAGATCTCCTGCGGCAGTGGGATCATCCTTCCCGGTATCCCATGCTCATGACAGTAATCTTCCATCGCCATTGCTGCTGTCGTGGTATGAAATGTGAGCAGATGGTAATTTTGTTTTGTACGCATAGACACTCCTTTCGTCAGATCAGTCCCAGCACTCCTGCCAGTTTTTCACACGCCCCATCTTCTGCAAAAATATTAACGCCTTCCAGATCCGTACTTCTGTTCGCAAAAGCAGGGAATAAAAAACCTGCCTGTGGCATGCCCGCCTCATATTCTCCTACCGTTGGACAGACCGCCACGACCAGAAAACGGTAAACCTCCTCCGATTCCCACTGGCTCTCCTTGTCTGCGCCTTTTACCGGAACATCATAGTTTCCACAGAAAACCTCGATCGTGTAAGGTTTATCCACAACATAACGTTCCCCGATATATTCATACAATGAATACAACAGTGCATCGTTTTTCAGCTCGCAGTCCCTCAATGCGGTCAGCAGATGCCAGATACTTCCCGGTTTGTTCTGTCTGCTGTCAATCCTGAAATTTTTCAACTGCTCATTGGTTTTTGCATATGGGATTGTCTTGGCGATCGCAAGCTGTTTCTCTTTGTCTGCCGGAGACAGCTTTAAAAAATGGGTGTTGAACGAGCCGTCAATGAACCCTTCTTCATCCATATAGGCACCTGCTACACGGTTAAAGCAATTTCTCGCGACCGTCATTCTTCTGGTCAGTTCCAGCATATCTTCTCTGTCGATGTGCATGATAATATCTCCATTTATATCTGATGTTTTTCCAAAATCTCCTGCCACGCCCCAAGCAGCCTCCCCATCTGGAACGCCGCATTCGCCGGACTTGTGGAGGGAAGTTTTCGGATGTCCCTGCCAGTGACCGGATAGGTATACTTTTTATACAGGTCATATGCTTTCGCACCATTGGCATAGATTGTCCTGATTGGCGCATGGTCAAGGATCATGGACAGCTCTGCCGGAACAACATTTTTGATGGAACTGTCAGAAGAACCTGCAATGTCACACTCTGCGATCACATCCCAGAGTGCAATATGATGTTTTAACAGCAAAGCCTTTTTCTCCGGGATTCCCTCCGGCACAGGCTCTTCAAAAAGTGCCGCAATGACCTTCCAGAAACGGTTCTGCGGATGTCCATAATAAAAATTCTGCTCTCTTGACTTCACGGAAGGAAGCGTTCCGAGGATCAATATCTCTGAATTTTCATCAAAAATGGGATCAAATTCATGTTTTACATGTGTTAATTCCTGATTTTGCTGTCTCATGTCAAATTCCTACAATTCTATAATATAAAAGGTATTTTTGCCAGCCTCTTTTGCCCGGTACATTGCCTCATCCGCTTTCTGGATGAGATTAGCATAATCAAGGCTATCTCCTCTGGCACTTACGACCCCGATGCTGCACGGCACCGGCATCAGCTTTTTTGTCCTCGGACTTATGTAATTTTCATTCAACTCCTTCAAAATACGTGAAATGACTGTCTCGATCTCACTTTTATCCAGATTTCCTGCATAGCCAAACACGAACTCGTCACCGCCATTTCTTCCGACATACCCTTTCAGCTCTTTTTGCAAAATTCCTGCTACAAACTGAATGATCTCGTCGCCCTCCTGATGACCGAAGTTCGTGTTATAATCCCGGAAATCATCAATATCGAGAAAACCAAGTGTAACCTGTTCTCCGCTTTCTGCCGCCTGCTGCACCATAGAAAGCAGGCTCTGCTCAATCGCTTTTTTATTCTTGATCCCGGTGAGCGGATCAAGCTCTGCAAGTTCTCTCAAATGGCGCTGCCTCTGTTTTTCCTGTATATCCTCGTCCTCAATATAGGCCAGCAGCTCATTGATCCCTGCGGAAAGTTTTCCCATCTCATCCCTAGTCTCAACCGGTATGCGCAGTGAATAGTCCTGCTCTGTCTTGATCCGGGTAAATGTATCCATAATTTTCTCGATCGGTGCAAGCAGCCTCTTTGTCATTATGTTCTGTGTGATCAGAACCCCGAATGTGACAAACGCAACTGCAAATGCCATCAGAAAACTGTAATTATTCGCACTCTTTTTCTGGGCGCTGAGATTCTCTGTGATACGCACACCCCAGTCCGTGCATTCCACATTTGAATAGTATGTAATATAGGACATTCCCTGATAATGGTAACGCACTTCCCCCTGCGGATTCTCCTCATGATCGATTGCGTCCCACGCCTTCTGGAAATCCTCCCGGTCCTTCTGGCTGCTCGTAAATCCTGAGAGACTCTCTTTCTGCGTTGTAGTTCCCGCCGTAATGATCGCATAATTTCCATCCAGAAGATAAAATGTTCCCTCTGCGAGCGAGTCCATATTCAGACGCAGCTGGTCAAAATATGCGGTATCCAGTTCTTCTGCAATATAGCCGATCAGATTATCATTCCAGAAAACACCAATGTACGCCGGAACGATTTTTTTCAGTCCATCGTCTGTCTCCCGCTCATAGGAATCTCCTATAATGAAATCTCCGGTATGAAAACGCTCATCCACGTATTTCAACTCACTGATCTCGCTGATGTCATAACTCTCACTCGAACCTACAACATGGAAATTTTTATCAAGAATAGACACACTCGCCACGTATGTTCCGTATTTCTTGCGCTCCTTTAAGACATTGTTCACATACTCCTGATCCACCGGATCGTCGCTCTCCCCAAGACTGTACCGGATCGCATCCTGTGTCAGCGAATAATTCGCCACCATCTCCATCTCTTCCCGTCTGTCCCCACAGAACTTCTGGATATTCATAATCTGATTTTGGCTGACTGCTTTCAGATTCTTTTCCGCCATCTCATCGATTGTCTGATTAGTCTCATATATGGAAAACAACCCGAAAACCAACACTGGCACTAAAGTAAAAAATAACAATAATGTTAAAATACTATTCTTTATCTTCATTGTTTCTGCACTTCTCCAAGTTTCGTTCTATCGTTTCATCCTAATGAACGCCCGTTTTTTCAAATATGAATATATTTTATCACAAAAATACTTTTTCACATACAATAAAATATAAGTTCCGCAAACATTTTATTGTCAAAAAAAGAACAGTCCTCACATTTTTCATGTTAAGACTGTTCTTACTGTCCACGTTCCACTTTTATGAAACTTCGCACCGGTCAAATTCCAAAACGACTTTGAATAAATCTCCGTCCACGAAAAGCTGCATTTTTCCATGCATAAGTTCCATCAGGCTTCCTGCAATCGACAAGCCCAGACCATTTCCTTCTGTGTTTCTGGAACTGTCCCCACGGACAAATCGCTCCATCAGCTCCTCACTGGAAATGTTCAGCGGATATCTGGAAGTGTTTCGGAACGTAATCTGCACTTTCTCTCCGGTCTGCTCCAGATTGATATAAACCCTTGTCTCCGGCTGTGCATATTTGCAGATGTTGTTCATCAAATTATCAATAACACGCCAGAAATGTCTGCCATCCGCCACAATATAAATCGGTTCTCCCGGCTTTTTGATCTGAAGATCTAATTTGTTCTTCTCGGTCTTCTCCTTAAATTCCCCTACAGTCTGCACAAGGAACACTCCTGCCTCCAGTTTTTCCAGATTCACGGAAAGGCTTCCACTTGACGCTTTGGATGCCTCTATTAAATCTTCGATCAACTTTTTCAGGCGGGCGGACTGCCGTTCCAAAACCTCTAAATATTCCTTTGCATTCTCATTTGGGATCTCCTCTTTTTCCAGCAGATCCACATAGTTGATAATGGAAGTAAGCGGTGTTTTAATATCATGGGAGACATTGGTGA
>ERZ791610.539-NODE-539-length-24594-cov-26.902115_pt1 | contig 24594 bp, 24 predicted proteins | sample MGYA00510061_ERZ791610 | MGnify/ENA primary metagenome ERZ791610 (study PRJEB30046, sample SAMN00791922) | human gut metagenome | study: EMG produced TPA metagenomics assembly of the A metagenome-wide association study of gut microbiota in type 2... | reverse complement strand
AAGTTCTCTAAATTTTAAGACAAAAAACATTTTTTGTTCAGGAGTAAATTTAACTCTATTAGACATACATTACCAACTTTCTTATATTTTTTAATTTGTTGATAATATATATGTGTCCTTTATGGGTATCATATCATTAATAAACAGAAAAAGGGGTTGAATTTAGATAGAAAATATATTATACTTAAATAATAATGTTAACAACTTATTAGAATAAAAATTTCAAAAAAAAAAAAAAAGAAAAAATATTTTCAAAACTTGAATTTCTTTATTTCTTAGTTAGTTAAAAAAATTTTAGGGGGTAAGAGGTATTAAAATGTTTGAAAACAGAAGAACAATTGTAAAATTATTTTTAGATGCTGGGTCCATAGTTGTTGCAGTTTTTTTCGCATTTATTGCAAGATATGAAGAAATAGAAATTAGTACAGATATGTTAAGAGAGGTTGTATACTATACAGGAATATACTATGCTATTTCAATTGCATTTAAAAATATACAAATAAGTTGGAGCTACACAGATTCTTATGATGTATTTAAACTAATCACAATTCACATTATCACATTAATACTAACAATATTTTTCTACTCAATCCTAAGAGAGGATTATTCAAGACAAGTTTTAGCACTTACGTTTCTTTTCTCTCTTGTAATTCAACTTTTAATGAGAATGTTTTTTAGAATGAATAGGCAGTATAAATATGGTTTCTTAAAACCAAAACATGAAAATGGCAAAAGAGCTTTAATTTATGGAGCAGGGGAAGCAGGAGTAATGCTTGCAAGAGAAAGTAAATTAAATAAGAACTTTTCATATAATATTCTTGGATTTATAGATGATGATAAAAAGAAGCAAGGAATCTATATAAATGGAATAAAAGTATATGGAAATAAGCAAACTATAAAACACTATGTACAAAAATTAAAAATAGAAGTTTTAATCATAGCAATTCCTTCATTAGAATTAGAAGACTTAAAACATGTAATGAAGGAAATGGAAAATTTAATTAATGTTGAAGTAAAAATGCTTCCTTTAATAGAAAAAAGCCTTGCAGACGAGCCATTGTTAAATAAAATAAGAAATGTAAAAGTAGAAGATTTACTAGGAAGAGAACAGGTTGTTATAAATGATGGAAGTATAAAAGAGCTTATTGAAGGTAAGATAATATTTGTTACAGGAGGAGCAGGAAGTATAGGATCTGAGCTTGCAAGACAAATAGCTAAATTTAACCCTAAAAAACTTGTAACTCTTGATGTAAATGAAAATGATATTTACTTCTTAGAACTTGAACTTAAAAGAAAATATCCAGATTTAGATTTAGTATCAGAGATATGTAACATAAGAGAAAAAGAGAAGTTAGAATTTCTTTTTGAGAAATATAGACCTAATGTTGTATTCCATGCAGCAGCTCATAAACATGTACCTTTAATGGAGCATAATCCAGAAGAAGCTATAAAGAATAATATATTTGGAACTAAAAAGGTAGCAGAGTGTGCAGATAAATATGGAGTAGAAAGAATGGTTCTTATCTCTACAGATAAAGCTGTAAATCCTACAAATCTTATGGGAGCAAGTAAAAGAGCTTGTGAATTAGTAATAGAGCATATGAATAAAGTATCGAAGAATACTAAGTTTATGGCTGTAAGATTTGGAAATGTATTAGGAAGTAATGGATCAGTAATTCCAATATTTAAAAAGCTTATAGAAGAAGGAAAAAATCTTACACTTACTCATAAAGATATAACAAGATACTTTATGACTATTCCAGAAGCTGCTCAACTTGTTATTGAAGCAGGAGCAATAGGAAAAGGTGGAGAGATATTTATTCTAGATATGGGAGAACCTGTAAAAATATATGATCTTGCAAAAAGTATGATAAGACTTTCAAATGCTAATGTAGGAATAGATATTATAGGGCTTAGACCAGGAGAAAAGTTATATGAAGAGCTTCTTTATGATGTTAATTCAGCTATAAAAACAGAGAATAAGAAGATATTTATAACAAAAATAGAAGATGGAGCAGTGGATATAACTAAATATTTTGATAGATTAGAAGAATGTACTCATAGACCAAATATCGAAGAGATTAAAGAAGTTATGAAAGAGCTTGTAATATCATATAAGGAAGTGAAGTACAACTAATGATTGAAACTATTTTAATAGGAGCAGGTGGACACGGAAAAATAGTTTTAGATGCAGTTTTATCTAATCCGAAAACTAATATAAAAATTATAGGTTTTCTTGATGATGGGGAAATAGAAGAAATAGCTGGAATAAAAAAATTAGGAAGTATAAAAGATTATATAAAATATAAAGATAAAAAGTTTCATATAGCTATTGGAAATAATGCGTTTAGAGAAAGATTATCTAAAGAAATAGGAGAAAATAATTTAGTAACTATTATTCACAAAACTGCATATGTAAGTTCAATGAGTAATGTAGGAAATAGTAGCTATATTGGAGCTATGTCAGTTATAAATCCTCAATGTAAAATAGGAAAAGGTTGTATAGTAAATACAGGAACAATAGTTGAACATGATTGCTATATTGGTGATTATAGCCATCTGTCATATAGAGTTTTAGTTGGTAGTGAAAGTAAGATATCATCAAAAACAATGATAGATATGGGAAAAATATTAGAAAGAAATAGTAATGTATAAGGGGTAGAGATGTTATTAAAAAGATTATTTGATATAGTAGCTTCATTTTGCGGAATTGTTTTTCTTTTTCCTATAATGTTAGTGGTTGGAGTGATAATAAAATTTACATCAAAAGGACCAATTTTATTTAAACAAAGAAGATTAACTATTAATGCAAAAGAGTTTACTATATATAAATTTAGAAGTATGAGAACAGATTTTGACAAAGATGCAAAAGGAATTCAAGTAAAAGGTAGCAGTAATGCAATAACTCCAATAGGAAAGATTATTAGAAAAACAAAATTAGATGAACTACCACAACTTTTTAATATTCTTATGGGAGATATGAGTTTTATAGGACCAAGACCTGAGTTACCAAGAAGACTTAAATATTATTCTGAAAGAGATAAAGGAATATTTAAAGTAAGAAGTGGAATATCTTCACCTGCAAGTATAGTATTTTCAGATGAAGAATATCTAATGAATCAAGTAAAAGATCCAGAAAAATTTTATATAGAGCAGATAATGCCTTATAAGATAGATTTAAATCTTTATTATGTAGAAACAAGAAGTTTTTGGAATGATATATATCTTGTTATTGCAACTTTTTTAAAGATATTAAATAAGGTTGATAACAGTGATATTGTAAAAGATAGAGAGCTGCTAGATAAGAAAAAAGAGATAGAAAAGAAAATTGGAAGAGAATATTAAAAAATAATTTTATGTTAATAAAAATATAAAAAAATATATGAGGGGAATAAAAATGGCTTTAAAATTGATGTATATTACAAATAATCCAAATATTGCAAAAATAGCAGAAAATGTTGGAATAGATAGAATATTTGTTGATATGGAATATATAGGAAAGGAAGAGAGACAAGCAGGATTAGATACTGTTAAATCTCACCATACAGTTGAGGATATAAAGCAAATTCGTTCTCAAATAAGCAAAGCAGAATTATTAGTTCGAATAAATCCTATTCATAAAAAATCAGAAGAATATATGGGAACACTTGAAGAAATAGATAAAGCTATCAGTGCTGGAGCGGATATTTTAATGCTTCCAATGTTTAAAACTATAGAAGAAATTAAAATGTTTATTAATTATGTAAATGGTAGAGTAAAAACAATGCTTCTTTTAGAAACTTCAGAAGCTGTTGATATAATAGATGATATAGTAGAAATAAAAGGAATAGATGAAATACATATTGGACTAAATGATTTACACTTGGCATTACATAAAAAATTTATGTTTGAATTACTTATAGATGGAACTGTTGAAAAATTATGTAAGACTATATCTAAAAAACATATTCCATATGGATTTGGTGGAATCGCAAGATTAGGTTATGGAGATTTACCAGCAGAATATGTTATAGCAGAACATTATCATTTAAAATCTTCAATAGCTATACTTTCTCGTAGTTTTTGTAATGCAAATATATTAAAAAATTTACAAGAAATAGAAAAAATTTTTAGAAAAGGAATAGAAGAAATTCGTGCTTGGGAACAAAAAGTAAGTTTATTTTCAGAAAAAGAATTTAAAGAAAACAGAGAAATTATTCAAGAAAAAGTAAATGAAATTATTGAAAGGAAAGAAATTGGAAGAAAGAAAATATAAAATATGTGCATTGACAACTATTTCTAAAACTATGGATTGGTTTATTGTAGACTCAATGAAAAACTTGTCAAAAAATGGTTATGAGATAACTTTAGTATCTAATATGGAAAAAGGTTTTATAGAAAGAAATAAAAATTATGCTACTTGTATTAATTTAGAAATGCATAGAGGAGTTAGTGTAAAAGATCTTTTTAGATGTACTATTTTTTTAGTAAAATTTTTTAAAAAAGAAAAGTTTGATATTATTTATTATACTTCACCAAATGTGTCATTATATGCTTCAATAGCTGGTTTTTTAGCAGGAGTAAAAATAAGATTCTATAGTCAATGTGGATTAAGATATGTCTCATTTTATGGAATAAAAAGAAATATTTTTAAGTTAGTAGAAAAGGTTACGTGTTTATTTTCAACAACTATAAGAGCTCAAAGTCCATTAAATATGAAATTTGCTCTTAAAGAAAAACTTTGTAAAAAAGAAAAGATTTCTGTTGTTGGTATTGGTGGGACAATAGGAGTTAGTTTAAATGAATGTGATAGTTTTGATCATGTGAAAGTTAAGTATGAATTAAGAAAAAAATATAGTATCCCAAATCAAGCTTTTTTATATGGATATGTAGGTAGAATTAATACAGATAAAGGAATTAACGAATTAATAGAGGCTTTTGTAAAATTACAAAAAAAATATAAGAATATTTATCTTATATTGATTGGTATGCTTGATAATACTAATCCAATAAAAAAAGAAAATTTAGAAATTATAAAAGCAAATAAGCAAATTATTATGACAGGAAACATTCCGCTTGAAGAAGTATATCCACATATGGCTATGTTTGAAGTACTTACTCATCCAACATATCGTGAAGGATTTGGAAAGGTTCTTCAAGAGGCAATGGGAGTGGGAATTCCTATTATAACAACAAATGTGCCTGGACCTTCAGAGGTAATAGAAAATAAAATATCAGGAATTTTAGTAAATGTAAGAGATGTAGAAGATTTATTAAGTAAAATGGAAGAACTTTATTTAAATAAAGATTTGAGAGAAAAATTTGCAAATAATGGCAGAAAAAGAGCAGAAATATATTTTGATAGACCAATTATGCTAAATAATATTTTAAAAGACATAAATGAAGTTATAGAAAAAGGTAAGGAGAATTAATATGGATTTTAGTATTGTAATACCAGTTTATAATGTAGAATCTTATTTAAAAGAGTGTATAGAAAGTATTTTAAGTCAAACATATAAAAATTATGAAATTATTTTGGTAGATGATGGGTCAACTGATAATTCTCCCAAAATATGTGATGATTATGAAGAAAAGTATCAAAATATTTTAGTAATACATAATAAAAATAGAGGAGCGAGCTCAGCTAGGAATACAGGAACAAAAAAAGCAGTTGGAAAATACATAATTTATATGGATAGTGATGACTTTATATTAGATAAAGAATTTTTAAGAAAATTGGCTAAAAAAATAGAAAATGAGACTGATATTATATTTTATAAATATCAAAAATATTTTAATAAAATAAAAAAATTAGAAGAATGTAAATTTTCATACTCTTTAGCTATAAAAGAAAATTCTTATGCTAATAAAATTGCTGCACTTGTTAAAGAAAATGCTTTTTTTGGAATGGCATGGATTAGAGCAACAAGAAAAGAAATTATTTTAAAAAATAAAATAGAATTTGAAGAAGGGCTTGTTGGAGAAGATATGGATTGGAATTATAATGTTATTCTTAATTCTTCTAGCATAGATTTTATAGATGAACCAATGATAGCTTATAGACAAAGAGAAGGTTCTGTTACTTCAAATTATAAATTAAAAAATTTATTAGATTTTGTCTATATTTTAGAAAAATGGTCAGAATATATAAAAAAGGAAGTAAAAGATGAAAATTTAAAAAAGGCTTTTTATGGTTCATTAGCAAAATATTATAGTAATTTATTAATAGTATATTCTAGAGTACTTGATCTAGAAAAGGAAGAATGTATAAATAGAATAAAAAGATTGAGTTGGCTATTAGATTATGGGATGAGTTGTAGACCTCAAGTTGTTTCTAAAATTTATAAAATAATTGGCTTTAATTTTACAATAAAAGTATTAAAAATAATAGATAGGATTAGATAAAATGGATATAAAAATAGAAGAAAAAAAATTACCAAAAATATTATCAATTTCTTTAAGCACTTGGAGAAGTGATAGTGGAATTCATACTCAGACAGATTTATTTAAATTTTGGAATAAAGATAGATTAGCACAAATATATACTAAATCAGATTTACCAAATACTCCTGTTTGCAATAGTTTTTATCAAATTTCTGAAAATGAAATTATTAAAAGTACATATAATAGAAAAAAAGTTGGAAGAAGAGTTTATAATACAGATATAAATGGAATTGATTCAGAAACACAAAAGGCAATAGAAGCTGAAAAAAAGCTATATAAAATGGCTCATAAGAAAAAATCATGGTTTATGACTATTATAAGAGAAATTGTATGGTTTTTAGGGAATTGGAAAACAAAAGAATTAGAAAATTTTATTCTTGAAGAAAAACCTGATATTTATTTTATTCCTATATATCCTGTTGTTTATATGGGAAAAATTCAATTATATATTTTAAAGAAATATCCAAAACCATATGTTTGTTATTTAGCAGATGATAATTATTCCTATAAATCATGTGGGAAAAATATATTTTCCTATATTCATCGCTTTATGTTAAGAAAAGTAGTAAAAGAATTGGCAGTGAATTGTACAGAAATGTTTACAATTACTGATATTGAAGCTAAAGAAACAGATGAGTTATTTGGAACAAAAAGTATAGTTTTAACTAAAGGAATTAATTATGAAGGACTAACTTTTGAAAAGAAAAAGCCTTTAATTCCTATTAAAATGGTTTATACAGGAAATTTACTTATTGGAAGAGCAAACTCATTAGTAGAAATATCAAAAGCTTTAGCTAAAATTAATAAAAATGATCAAAAAATAGTGTTAGATATTTATTCCCCAACTATTTTAGATAAAGAAACAATGAAATATTTAAATATGAATGGTTGTCACTTTAGAGGAAAAGTTTCAAAAGATAAAGTTGATGAAATTCAAAAATCGGCTGATATTGTAATATTTGTTGAATCGTTAGAAAAAGAACATCGTTATGATGCTAGATTATCGTTTTCAACAAAATTGACAGATTATTTTAAAAATGGTAAATGTATATTTGCAATTGGAGACAGATCAATAGCTCCAATGATTTATTTAAAAGAAAATAATTGTGCAATTACAGTAAATGAATACGATGAAATAGAAGGTAAGCTAAGAATGCTCATAGAACATCCTGAAGAAATTGAAAAATATAGTAAAAATGCATTTGAATGTGGAAAAAAGAATCACAATGAAAGAGATATAAAAAAAATATTTATAGATACTTTTTTAAAGGCAGTTAAATTAAAATAAAAATAATTAAAGAATAGGAAAATAGAAAAATGTTTAAATATAATGAAAAAAAAAATAAAATAATGCAAGAATTTATCAATAATGGATTAGATGAAAGACAAGCTGAAATTATTGCTGATTGTTTTGTAACAACCGATCTATATGGAGTTACGAGTCATGGAAGTACAATGCTTTCAGCATACATAAAAAAAATAAATCAAGGAAGTTATAATTTAAATCCTAAATTTAAAATTATACGTGAAACAGGTGCATTTGCAGTTATTGATGGAGATAATGCAATTGGTCCAATTTCAGCAAAATTTTGTTTAGATTTTGCAATAAATAAGTGCAAAAAATCAGGTGTTTATACGGTATTTAGTAAGAATAATAATACATTTGGACCAGCATTTTATTATTCATTAAAAGCAGCAGAGCAAGGATATATTGCATTTATTTGTTCAAATAGCCCAGCACAGATGGCTCCAGTTGGAGGTAAAGAAAAAATGTTGGGAACTAATCCTTTTGCAGCAGTTATTCCGGTTCCAGGAGCTGACCCCATCATTATTGATATGGCTACAAGTGTAGTGGCCAAATCAAAATTTAAACAATATAAAGAAGAAGGAAAAAAACTTCCTGATGGATGGGCAATTGATATTGAAGGAAATCCCACTAATGATCCAGATGAAGGAATTCAAGGAATGATTCTTCCAATGGCTGGATTTAAAGGTTATGGAATCGCTATATTAATAGATATTATATCTGGAGTATTGTCAGGAGCTGCTTATTTAAATAAAGTTGGAAGGTTTTACTCAGAGAATAAGTTAGGAATGAATGTTGGATTTTATTTAAATATAATTAATCCAGAAATTGTTATAGGGGATATCTATCAAGAAATTATTAAAGATTTTGTAAAAAGATTAAGAGAATCAAAAAAAGTAGGAGAAAAAAAAATTATTTTACCTGGAGATGATAGAATAAAAAATAAATCTTTATTTGAAGACTATATGAAATAAGTATAATTATTAATTTTAAATGTGAAATTTATTATTAAAATAGACAAAAATTGAGGTTTTTACTAAAAAAATAGTAATGATAGATATCTTACTTTTGTTAATAAAGGAGAAAAAATTGAAAATAGTAATAATAAATGCCGTTTATAAAATTAGAAGTACTGGAAGAACATATTGTGAATTACATGATTATATATGTTCACAAGGTCATGAATGTAAAGTTGTTTATGGGGAAAAAAAAGGAAATTATAAAGATACAATATATTTAGGAAATTATATTGATCATAAATTTCATGCTTTATTGTCTCGATTGACAGGAAAAGTTGGATGTTATTCATCAAATTCAACAAAAAAATTGCTAAATTTTTTAGATGAATATAAACCTGAGATAGTTCATTTAGGAAATTTACATTCAAATTTTATAAATATAGAAATGTTATTAAAATATTTAGGAGAAAAAAATATAAAAACAACTTTGACTTTACATGATTGTTTTTTTTATACTGGAGGATGTTTTCATTATACTCTAAATAATTGCTTTAAATGGCAAAATAAGTGTGAGGAATGTAAATATTATAAAAATAGAAAATCATGGTTATTTGATAAAAGTAATTATTTATTTAATATTAAAGAGTTAAGGTTTAAAAATATAAAAAATTTAGGAGTTATAGGAGTATCTGATTGGATTACAAATGAGGCAAAAAAATCTACTATTTTAAAAAATGCTAAAATTATAAAGCGTGTTTATGATTGGATTGATTTAGAAATATTTAAACCTTTTAATGTAGAGAAAAAAAACTTAATAAAAAATTTGGAGAATAAATTTATAATTTTAGGAGTTGCTAGTAATTGGAGTAGAAAAAAAGGATTAGATAAATTTATACAACTATCTGAAATAATTTCTCCTGATATGGTTATTATTCTTATTGGAAAAATAGAAAAAAATATTAATCTTCCTCAAAATATTATTAATGTTTTAGAAACAGATAATATTTTTGAATTAGTAAAATATTATAATTTAGCAGACGTATTTTTACAACTATCAAAAGAGGAGACTTTTGGAAAGGTAGTTGCAGAAGCTTTAGCCTGTGGGACACCAGCTATTGTTTATAATTCTACTGCTTCTCCTGAATTGGTAAAAGATAGTTGTGGATATATTATAGAAAATGATGAAAATATTAGTTCAATTTTAAAAAAAGTAAAAAAGGTAAAACAGTTAGGAAAAACTTATTTTTCTAATAATTGTCGCCAAAAAGCTTTGAAGGATTTTAATAAAAACATTAATTGTACTAAAATAATTGATATCTGGAAGAGTCTGGAAGAATGTGATAAATAATGATGATATATTTAATAATTATGATTATTTGGATTTTTATGTGGAATTTTTTTGGAAAATCAAAGAAAAATAGGAACTTATATCTTATAATTAGTATATTTTTATTATTTATTTTAATGGGATTGCGCTCTTATAAGATTGGATCAGATACTTATTCTTATTGTATGAATTATTATAAGACTTCATCACTTTCATGGAGTGAGCTTCTTAATCAAAATCTATCATTAGGAAATAAAAATTATGGATTTTTTATTTTAAATAAGTTAATTTCTATGATTTTTTTGAAAAATTATACTTTTTATTTAATATGCATATCAGGAATTATTTCTTTTGCTATGTATGAATTTATATTAAAATTTTCAAAAAATTATTTAATGAGTTTAATTATTCTTTTTTCTTTAGGTTTTATATTTTTTTTTATGTCTGGAATAAAACAAACTTTAGCTATATCATTTATTTTATTAAGTTATATTAAGTTACAAGAAAAAAGATATATTGTGTTTGTATTAATGGTAATTTTTGCAGCAAGTTTTCATAATACAGCTATAATTACTTTAATTCTTTTAGTAGTGCATAAGTTAAAAATTAGAAAACTATATTTTTTTATTGTTCCAGTAGTAATTGTTTTTTCAATTATATTTCAGAGAAAAATTGCTTATTTTTTTCAAAATATGGTTTCAAGTGGAAAATATGCTGTATATGGAACAAGTTATATAGCTATTAGTAATTTAACAGGATTATATATTCAGTGTGTTATTATTTTAACTGTATTTTTATTAGTAGGATATAGATTAAAAGAAGATAAGGAATTACAATTTTATATTTTTATTTATTCAATAGGAATATTTTTTCAAACTTTAACACCAGTAATCGCAGAGTTTTTTAGAATTAGTATGTATTTTAATATTATTGGATGTGTACTATTACCGTATGCTATATTTAATTCAAAATATAAACAGAAAAAATTTATTTCAGGAGCAATTATTTTATTTTTTATTTTTTATTTTTATGTCTCAAGTAAAGATAACTTATCACTAGTTCCATATGAATTTTTCTTTTATTAAATATTAAAAATAGGAGTAAAAAATGAAAAAAATAATGTATATTGGATATTATAATTCGTTAAAAAACAATCAAAAAAGAAATATTACTTTATCAGCAGTTAATAAAATGAATTATATTATAGAAATATTAGATAAAGAATTTGAAATTAATGTTTTGTCAGTTAGTGAATCAAGAGAAAATAAAAGTTATCCTTTAACAGAAGAAAAATTATTTGATAATTCTAAATTAATTTTATTACCTACTAAGAAAACTGGAAATAAATTTCAAAGATTATTTCAAAGAATGTTAATTAGATGTTCACTAATAAAGTATATTTTAAAAAATACAGATAAAAATACAAAAGTTATAGTTTATCATTCTTTAGGATACACAAATACTATTAAATGGTTAAAAAAAATAAGAAACTTTAATTTAATTTTAGAAGTTGAGGAAATATATGCAGATGTAATGAGTAATAAAAAAATTAGAAGAAAAGAAATAGAATTTTTTAAATATGCAGATAGCTTTATATTTCCAATAGAATTGTTAAATAAAGAAATAAATAAAAATAACAAACCATATATAACTGTACATGGCACATATAAAGTTGAAGAACAAAGAAGTAGTAAGTTTAGAGAACGAGATGGGAAAATACATATTGTTTATGCAGGAACTTTTGATCCACGTAAAGGGGGAGCTGCTGCTGCTGCTGCTGCTGCTGAATTTTTGTGTGAGAATTATCATATACATATTCTAGGATTTGGTTCTCAAGAAGATACTAATAATATGAAAAAAATAATATTAGAAACCTCTAAAAAGACAAAATGTACTGTTACATATGATGGATTAAAATCAGGAGAAGAGTATATTAGATTTATTCAAAGCTGTGATATAGGATTAAGTACACAAAATCCAGATGCAGATTTTAATGGAACTTCTTTTCCATCAAAAATTTTATCTTATATGTCTAATGGCCTAAGAGTTGTGAGTATAAATATTCCAGCAATTAAAGAATCTGATATAGGAGATTATATGTATTATTATGAAAAACAAACTCCAAAAGAAATTGCAAGAGCAATACAAAAAGTAAATATAGATGATGACTATAATGCTAGAAGAATTATTTCATATTTAGATAAAAAGTTTACAAAAGAATTATTTAAAATAATAAAATAAAGGAGTAAGAATGAACATATTGGTATTATTTGATCGAATAAAAAATAAAATTATTAGAGAATATAGAAATAGAATATTTTATTATCGTACAGGACAGAAAGCCAATTTGGTAGGGGATATTATTTTGATAAATACAAATTTAAGACTAGGAAAAAATGTGAATATATATCCTCATGTTCAAATTTTTGGAGATGGATTGATAGAAATAGAAGATAATGTTGATATTGGAACAGGAACTATAATATACTCTTCAAAAAATGGGGGGGGGGGTACATATAGGAGAAAATTCTCTTATTGCAGCACAATCTTACATAATTGATTGCGATCATGGTATAGAAAAAGATAAATTAATACAAAAACAGAAAAATACAGTTGAAAAAATTTATATAGGCAAAGATGTTTGGTTAGGAGCTAATGTGACAATATTAAAAGGAGCTTATATAGAAGATGGAGCTATAATTGGGGCGAAATCATTAGTTAAAGGAAAAATAGAAAAAAATGTTATAGCTGTAGGAGTACCAGCAAAAGAACTAAAAAGAAGGGAATAAAACAAGTTATGAATCGAAAAATAGGAGTTATATTATCATATTTATTAATGATATTTGAAGTATTGTCAACATTACTATTAACACCATTTATTATTAGAACTTTGGGACAAGCAGAATTCGGAGTATATAAGCTTTCTATGACAGTTACAGGTTATTTGTTATTATTAGATTTAGGAGTAGGAAATGCTATAGTTCGTTTTATTGCAAAATATAAAGCTACAAAAGAAAAGACTAAAGAAAGACAATTTTTTGGAGTAGCTATTATATTTTATGGAATAATAGGAATTATATCATTTATAGTTGGTTTAATTTTAATTAAATATTTTCCTAAAATTTTTAGTAAGGGTTTGAGTTCTAAAGAGATTATTTTAGGCCAAAAATTATTATTTTTAACAACAATAAATATATCTATAACTTTGATAACTTCTTGTTATAATAATATTATATTAGCATATGAAAAATATAAATTTTCGAGACTATGTTCAATAGGGCAAATAATTTTTAAAATAATAGCAACATATGTTATATTAATTTTAGGTTATAAAAGTATAGGTATTGTTTTTGTAACTTTGATATCTTTAATTTTGAGTAGAATTGTTTTGATATATTATGTTATAAAAAAAATTAAATTAACTCCAATATTTAGTAATATAGATAAAGAATTTATAAAAGAGATAGTTTTATATTCTTCATTGATTTTTATTCAAATGGTAGCGACTCAGCTGAATGCTTCAATCGACTCTATATTATTGGGAAGTTTAGTAACTTCATCTACTATTTTAATAGGAATTTACAGTATAGGAACTCAAATATCACAATATTATCAATCTATAGGTTCAGCATTTAATGGAGTATTGATGGCTGGAATTGTAAATATGGTTGAAGATAAAGAAAGATTTAACTGTATTAGAGATGAAATGATAAGAATCGGTCGTATAATTTTTATGGTTTTAGGACTGATATGGAGTTGTTTTTTTATTAATGGCAAGACTTTTATTATATTGTGGGCTGGAAAAGAGAATATAATGTCATATTATGTTGCTATTATTTTAATGTCTGCTTATATTTTTATATTAACTGAATCAATAGGAACACAAATTTTATGGGCATTAAATGAGCATAAAGAACAAGCTTACTTAAAAATGGTTATAGTTCTTTTAAATATAGTTTTAACAGTTTTTTTAATTAAATGGAATCCATTAATTGGAGCAACAATAGGAACTTTTGTATCTTTAATATTGGGAGATATAGTGGTAATGAATTTTATTTTTAAAAGAAAATTAAAAATGGATCTTTTCTACTATTATAAACATTTATTTAAAGGGATAATTTTATGTGTTATTTTAACTTGTTTAAGTGGATATTTTTTAAACGGATTAATATCAAATAGCTGGATAGAATTTTGTATAAAAAATTTAATAATGGTTATTATATATGGAATTTGTATGTTGAATTTTGGTATGAATAATTATGAAAAAAATTTGATTTTATCAATAATAAAAATGAAAAGGAGATAAAAATATGAGCTTATTTAGAAATAAAACTTTATTAATTACTGGTGGTACAGGTTCTTTTGGAAATGCTGTACTTAATAGATTTCTTAGAACAGATATTGGAGAAATTCGTATCTTTTCTAGAGATGAGAAAAAACAAGATGATATGCGTCATGAATTTCAAGCTAAAATGCCTGAAGTTGCTGATAAAATAAAATTCTATATAGGGAATGTTAGAGACATTCAATCTGTTAAAAATGCTATGCACGGAGTTGACTATATATTCCATGCAGCAGCTTTAAAACAAGTTCCATCTTGTGAGTTTTTTCCAGTAGAAGCTGTTAAAACTAATGTTCTTGGAACAGAAAATGTATTAACTGCTGCTATTGAAGCTGGAGTTAAAAACGTAGTATGCCTTTCAACAGATAAAGCTGCATATCCAGTTAATGCAATGGGAACATCAAAAGCAATGATGGAAAAAGTAATAGTTGCAAAATCAAGAACAGTTAGACCAGAAGATACTAAAATTTGTTGTACAAGATATGGAAATGTTATGTGTTCAAGAGGAAGTGTAATTCCACTATGGATAGAACAAATAAAAGCAGGAAATCCAATAACTATAACAGAACCATCAATGACAAGATTCATAATGAGTCTTGATGAAGCGGTGGATTTAGTTCTATTCGCTTTTGAAAATGGAGCAAGTGGAGATATCTTAGTTCAAAAAGCTCCAGCTTGTACAATTGAAGTTTTAGCAAAAGCTGTAACAGGATTATTTGCACCAGATCATGAAATAAAAGTAATAGGTATTCGTCATGGAGAAAAAATGTATGAAACACTTTTAACTAATGAAGAGTGTGCTAATGCGATAGATATGGGAGATTTCTATCGTGTGCCTTGTGATAAGCGTGATTTGAATTATGATAAATATTTTAAAGATGGAGATAAAAAACGTAATACTTTAACAGAATTCAATTCAAGTAATACAGAACTTTTAGATGTTGAGCAAGTAAAAGAAAAGTTGCTTTCTCTTGCATATATAAGAGAAGAGCTTGAAGCTTGGAAACAAAATAAAAGATAAGAGAGTGATAATATGAAAATATTAATAACAGGAGCTAAAGGTTTTGTTGGAAGAAATCTTGTTGAAAATCTAAAAAATATTAAAGAGGGTAAAAATAGAACTAGAGATTTAAGAATAGAAGAGATATTTGAATATGATATTGACACTGATCCAAGTTTTTTAGATGGATTTTGTAAAGAAGCAGACTTTGTATTTAATTTAGCTGGTGTTAATCGTCCAAAAGATCAATCAGAATTTATGGAAGGAAACTTTGGATTTGCTTCAACTTTACTAGAAACTCTTAAAAAATACAAAAATAACTGCCCAGTAATGCTTTCTTCATCTATTCAAGCGACACTTATTGGACGTTATGGTGAGTCAGATTATGGAAAATCAAAATTAGCAGGAGAAGAGTTATTTTTTAATTATTCTAAAGAAACAGGGGCAAAGGTATTAATATATCGTTTTCCAAATCTATTTGGTAAATGGTGTAGACCTAACTACAATAGTGCAGTGGCAACTTTTTGTAATAATATTGCCAATGATCTACCAATTCAAGTAAATGATAGAAATACTAAATTAGAACTTCTATATATAGATGACTTAGTAAATGAATTATTAGATGCTTTAGAAGGAAAAGAACATCATTGTGAATATGATGGTTTAGATGCAGTAGAAAAATTAAATGGTAAATATAGTTTTGTGCCAACTACTCATCATGTAACTTTAGGAGAGATAGTTGATCTATTAGAGCTATTTAATAATCAATCAAAAACTTTAATTATACCAGAAATTCCTAAAAATTCGTTTGCTAAAAAATTATACTCTACATATCTTTCATACTTACCTAAGGAAAAAACTATATTTCCTTTAAAAATGAATGTTGATGATAGAGGAAGCTTTACAGAACTTTTGAAATCAGAAAAGTGTGGGCAAGTATCGATAAATATTAGTAAACCTGGTATTACTAAAGGACAACATTGGCATAATACAAAATGGGAATTCTTTATTGTAGTTTCAGGTCATGGACTTATTCAAGAGAGAAAAATAGGAACAGATGAAATTATTGAATTTGAAGTCTCTGGAGATAAAATAGAAGCTATACATATGCTTCCAGGGTATACACATAATATTATTAATTTAAGTGAAACAGAAAACTTAGTTACAGTAATGTGGGCAAATGAAGCTTTTGATCCTAATAAACCAGATACTTTCTTTGAAAAGGTGTAAGTTATGAAATTGATAATTTTAGGAGCAGGGGGACATGGTAAAGTTGTAGCAGATATAGCACAACAAACTAATAAATATGAAAAAATTTTCTTTTTAGATGATAAGTCTCAAGAAATTAATGTTTTAGGTAAATGTGAAGAGTATCTAAAATTTAAAGATGAAGATGTAGAAATATATCCTGCCTTTGGGAATAATAAATTCCGTATAGAATGGGAAGAAAAATTAGAAAATAGTGGAATAAAATTAGCTAAGATAATACATCCATTAGCTTATATTAGCCCTTTAGCTAAAATAGAAGATGGTTGTGTGGTAATGCCATATGCTATAATAAATACTAATGTAAAAATAGCTAAAGGTTGTATTGTAAATTGTGGTTCAATAGTAGATCATGATTGTATTTTAAATAAAGGTTGTCATTTAGCTCCAGGAGCTATAGTAAAGGGAGAAAATATTCTCCCTGAATACACAAAAGTTGATTCAGGAGAAGTTATTTTATTAGGAATGTATAAATAATAGAATTAAAGGAGTAAGAATGGAGAGTAAGGTTTCTTTTAAAAATAATGGTAAATTAAAATTATTAATTATAGTTGGAACACGTCCAGAAATTATTAGATTAGCTGAAGTAATAAAAAAATGTAGGAAATATTTTGATTGCTTATTAGCACATACAGGACAAAACTATGATTATAATTTAAATGGAGTATTTTTTCATGATTTGAAATTAGATGATCCAGATTATTATCTAAATGCTGTAGGTAATGATTTAGGAGAAACAATGGGAAATATCATTGCTAAAAGTTATCAATTAATGGTTGAAGTAAAACCAGATGCAGTTTTAGTATTGGGAGATACAAACTCATGTCTTTCAGTAATTGGTGCTAAGCGTTTACATATACCTGTATTCCATATGGAAGCTGGAAATAGATGTTTTGATGAATGCCTACCAGAAGAAACAAATAGAAGAATAGTAGATATTATATCAGATGTAAATATGTGCTATTCTGAACATGCAAGAAGATATTTAAATGCTTCTTCAGTAGCAAAAGAAAGAACTTATGTAACAGGATCACCAATGGCAGAAGTGCTAAGAGCTAATTTAGAAGAAATTGAAAAATCAAATATTTTAGAAAAGTTAAATTTAAAGAAAAAGGAATATATTCTTTTAAGTGCTCATAGAGAGGAAAATATTGATACAGAAGCTAACTTTATATCTCTATTTACTTCAATAAATAACTTAGCTAAGAAATATGATATGCCAATACTTTATTCATGTCATCCAAGAAGTAAAAAATTCTTAGAAGCAAGAAATTTCAAATTAGATGAAAGAGTAAAACTTCATGAACCATTAGGATTCCATGATTACAATAATCTTCAAATGAATGCATTTGCAGTTGTATCAGATAGTGGAACACTACCTGAAGAATCATCATTCTTTACTTCAATAGGAAAATCATTTCCAGCAGTATGTATAAGAACAAGTACAGAAAGACCAGAAGCTTTAGATAAAGCTTGTTTTGTACTAGCAGGAATTTCAAATAATGGAGTTGAACAAGGAGTAGAACTTGCAGTAGAAATGACAGAAAATCATGATTTGGGAATACCAGTTCCTTGCTATGTAGAAGATGTATCAAATAAGGTAGTAAAAATAATACAATCTTATACAGGAATAGTAAATAAAATGGTTTGGAGAAAATATTAATTTAATATTTATAATTATTTATTTTTTCTCGTTTATTTAGTTTAGTTATGCTAAAAATATATAAAGGGGAATAGAAATTAAATTAAAGGAGAATTTTTTAAATGAGACAAAAATATTATGAAGAGGAGAAATATTACGAAGAAGAGAATGAAATTGATTTACTAGATCTTATCTTTATGGTTATTAGACGTTGGAAAGTAATAGTTTTAATGATAATTCCAACAGTAGCATTGGGCTTCTTTTTTGCAATGACTAGACCATCAGTGTATCAAGCAGATACAATATTAATTGTATCAAGTGGAATGCAATCAGTTGGATTAGAAAGTAGTGATATAGCTTTAAATCAAAAATTGGTAGTAACTTATTCAGAAATTGCTAGAAGTAGAGATATTTTAACTAGAGTTATAAGTAAGTATGATTTAGTAGAATCTCCAGCAACTTTAGGAAGTAGAATTACAGTAAGACCAGTTAAGGATACTGAACTTATAAAACTAACTTATTCATGTAATGATCCTAAATTAGCTGAAGCAGTGACAAATGAATTAGCTAATGAGTTTATAAAAAAAGTTGGACAAGTAATGAAGGTAAGAAATGTAAGTGTAGTAGAAAAAGCTATAGAACCAATGTCTCCACTACCTAAAAAGAGAGGAATAATTTTATTGGCTTCTATTGTTTTAGGAGGAATGTTAGGAGCAGGAGTAGCATTTTTAATAGAATTTCTACATAAGAAAGTTAGAAAATCTTCAGATATGGAAAAAATTCTTGGAGTACAGATGTTAGGAATGATACCTGAGATTGAAATATCTAATAAAGGAGAAGAGATTCATGAGTCATAGAAGTATATTTTTTGTAACAGATAATAATTTACAGATAACGGAAGCTTTTAGAACTTTAAGAACTAACTTAGCTTTTTTAAGAGAAAAACAAGGGGGAAAGACTCTTCTTTTTACAAGTTCAATTCCAGCAGAGGGAAAATCATTTGTAGCTTCTAATTATGCTGCAAGTTTAGCAATAGCTCATAAAAAAGTATTATTAGTAGACTGTGATATTAGAAGACCTAGAGCACATGAAAGTTTTGGAATAAAGATAGAACAAGGATTAGAAAGTGTATTAACTCATGATGTACCAGTTGACTCTTTAATAATGAGAAATATTCTACCTAATTTAGATTTATTACCAACTAAAAATATGAAACATAATGTAACAGAGTTATTTTTAAGAGATAAAATAAAAAATATGTTGAAATATTTAGAAAGTAGATATGATACTATTATTTTAGATACACCTCCATTAGCAGTAGCTTCAGATGCTGCAATTCTTTCTAAAGCAGTAGATGGAGTAGTGGTAGTAGTAGGATATGATCAAGTAGCTAAAAGAGAGTTAGAATTTACTAAGGAGATGCTAGATAATGCAGAAGCTAATATTTATGGTTTTATAGTAAATGGCGTAGATAAACATGGAATGTCTTATGGAAATTATGGATACTATACAAATTATTACTCATACTATCAAGATTATTATAGTGAAGATGGAGAGAAAAAAAGAAAGAAAGTTTATAAAAATAAAGGTAAATTTAAGATTTTTATAGAAAAAGTAAAAGAAGCATATAGAAAACATTTAAGTGGAGATTTAAAGAAAAGAAGATAAGGAAGTATAAATATGGTAGATATACATTCTCATATACTTTTTGGAGTAGATGATGGAGCAAAAGATATAGAGGAAAGTATAGAACTTTTAAAACAAGCAGTGTCAGTAGGATATACAGATATTGTTTGCTCTTCACATTATTATATTGGACTTTATGAAAATACAAATTATTTAACTCATTTTAATCTTTTACAAGATGAAATAAATAGATTAAATATTCCAATAAATATTTATTTGGGAAATGAATTTAATTTGGATTCAGAGTATTTTTCACATAAAGACAAAATAAATAGAATAAATAATGGAAAATATTTTTTAGTAGAGATTAAATCAAATATAATCTATTCTATATGTAAAGATTTTTTTCAAATGTTGCTAGAAAAAGGAATAACTCCAATATTTGCTCATGTAGAAAGATATAATCAAATTAGAGTAGAAGAGTTGCTAGAATTATCTCAAATGGGAGTAGTTCTTCAAATGAACTTAGGATCAGCAGTTGGAGAGTTACCTAAAGCTAAATACCTACTAAAAAACAGATATATAGATATAATAGCAACAGATACTCATAAATATGGAAAAAGAGATTATAATATAAAGGAAAAGTTAGATAAATTAAAATCAATTGTAGGAGAAGAATATTTTCAACTTCTTACAGAGATAAATCCAAAAATAGTAATAAATAATGAAAATATATTTAAGCTTAAAGGAGAAGAGAATGAATTTAAGAAAAGTGATGGGATTAGCAGCATTTTTAGTAAGTTGTGGAATAAGTTATGGTGAGGAAAGTTTTGGATTAAATGAGATATTGGAAAGAGTAAAAACATCAAATCCAAGTGTAAAGATACAAAAATTAAATACTGAAATAGTGGAAAAACAAAAGGATAGAGCTTTAAAGAACTATATTTTACCTCCTGTAAAATTTGATGATTCAGACGAATGGGATGTTGTAAAAAAATATGGACTTGGAACAAAGAGTTTAGAAATACAAATGGATGTTTTCGAAGGTGGAAAAAGTGTTTATGGATACAAAGTTTTAAAATCTCAATTAGCTAAATCTAAAAATCAAGAGATTTTAACAGAGATAGAAGCACAAGAAAATGTAGTTGCAGCATATTTTGCAGTTTTAAATGCTCAAAAACAAACTGAGATAACAGAAAGAGCAATGAGTCTATTAGAAAAACAAAAGTCAAGAGTATGGGATTTATATAGCAATGGAAAATTAGTTCCTAAATCAGAGTATTTAAAAATAGAAGCTGATATTGAAAATAATAGAGTTTTAATTTTAGAAAATAAACAGGAAGAAGAAAATACTATAGGAATTTTAAATAGATTATTAGGTTATCCATTAGATAACAACTTAATTTTAAAAGATTTTGATCCAGAAGCATATTTAATGTCAAAATCAAATATACAAGAAAAAAATAATAAAAAAGTAGAAAATACATTACTTGGGCAAAATGAAAAACATGATTTAGATATAGCTGAATACAATGTAAAACTAGCTAAAGCTGAATTATATCCACGTATTTATACTAAATATATTCATGATTTCTGGGAAAGAGGAGAAGAAAATAAAAATAGAGATATAGATGAAGATAGATTTGAATTAGGATTCTATTGGACATTTGAATGGGGAGGAACTTTAGATGAAGTTGCTTCTAAAAAGAAAGCTTTAGAACAAGCTCAAATTAAATATGATGATAATATTAAAGGGATAACTCTTGAAATGAAAAATCAACTAAATACTGTAAAAGCTTTATATGGAAAGGCTCAAGCTATGAAAAAAAGAGTTGATCTATTAAAAGAAAATACAGATATTGATAGTATGAGATATGAAAATGAATTATTAAGTACATTTGATTATTTAAATTCAGTTAATAGTTATAGAACAGCTCAAGAGGAATATTATAAATTACAAAGAGAATTAGTATTATCTGTTATAGAATATGAAAACTTATATAGATAAGGGAGATAAAAGTTATGGAGAAAAAGTTTTTATCATTAGATAAAAATACAATAAAAAAGATAACTATTGGATTAGCTATTATTGCAGTAGGTGCTTATGCTCTAAATAAGATAAATATTTTTGGAACTACAGAGGTAAAGGTTGCAAAAGTAGAAGTTGGAGCTTTATCAGATATGAACCTATATACAGGAATGGTAGTTCCAGGAGAGGTTATTCCAGTATATATATCAGCTCCTGCTGTAGTAGAAAAAGTTCTTGTAACAGAGGGAGAACATGTAGCTAAAGGAACTCAATTAATGATTTTCAGTAATAAAAGTGTTATAGAAAATGAAAATTTATTAAAAATGAATGAGTTGGATATAAGAGACATTGAACTACGTATAGCTGACTTAGATTCAGGATCAATGAAGTTAGAATTAGATAATAGAACTTTTGAAATTCAAAACTTAAAAGAGATGGTAAATGCTGATGAAAGAAAACTGTCAGTAGTTCAACAAGAAGCAATAGCTTCTTCTAAAAAGGCAGATGTGTATAATAAACTTTTAGAAAAAGATGGAGTATCAGCAGCAGAAGCAAATAAAATTAGTTCAGAAGCTGGAAGAAAAAGAGTTGAATTTGAAGACTTAAAAACTAATTTATCTTTAAATAAACAAAGATATGAGTTAGCAAAAGTAAGTTTTGAAAGTTTAAAGAGACAACTTGAGATAGATAAAGCACAATTAAATTCAAATTTACAAAAACTAAAATTAGAAAATGAACAATTAACATTAAGAGATAAACAATTGAAACATCCACTTGTAGCTGAAGTTGATGGGGTAGTTGTAGGATTAGATGTTGTAGAAGGAAGTATTATTCAACCAGGACAAAGACTTCTATCTATATCAACTTCTGGAGAAAATATGGTAAATGTTGAGGTGCCTTTATATCAAGCAGGATCAATAAAGAAAGGTCAATCAGCAGTTATAATTTCTAGAGATTATAATGGTGATAAAGAGTATAAAGGAATAGTTGAAAGAGTTTCAACAGCAGCTGTAGCAAGTAAATATAGTAAAGGAAATGATAAAGTTATTCAAGTTGAAGTTTCAATAAAAGAAGAGAACAATTTAAGTCCTGGATTTATAGCTGATGTTGAGATTAGTGGAGCTTCTAAAGATGCAACACCAATCATTAATAGCTTCTCAGTAATTGAAGAAAATCAAGAGTATTATGTATATATTAATGATGGTGGTAGAGCAAGAAAACAAAAAATAAATGTAGGAGCTAGAACTGCTAATAGTTATGAAGTTTTAGATCTACCAGTTGGAACAGAGGTTATAGTAAATCCATTTAAGGTTAGAAATGGAGAGAAAATAAGGATAGTTGATTAAAAATGAAGATGATATTTTGGTTAGCTTATAAAATGTTACTAGGTAATTTAAAAAGAGCTATTTTTCCTTTTCTTGGAGTTGTAGGAGGAATTTCTGCATTAGTACTATCACTAGCACTAGGAGATGGTGGAGAAAGAATGATTACAACTAATCTTATGGCAATAGGGAATAATAGAATAATGCTTGGGGGAGATGAGCTAAGTAAAAGAGATATTCAAATATTAGAGAATTATCCATTTGTTGATTATGTTTTTTTTCCAGAGGCTAGAAAGTATGATGGGAATAATGTTTTTAGAGGGTATTCAAAGAAAGCTTTGATGGCAATGGGAATAAATTCTAATTTAGGAAATATGGAAGTTATTTTAGATAAAAATCAGTTTCCAGATGCTAATATAGGCGATAAAATAGAATTAAGTACAGAGAGTGGTAGAAAAAGTTTTATTATAGCAGATCTGTATGAAGAAAAAAATCCTTTTGAATTAACAAGACAGGGAAATAGAATAATTGTTTCTCAAGATTATTTTGGAAAACTTTTTGGGATATATCGTTTTAGAGAAATAGTTGTTTCATTTTATCCTAATGAAGATTCAGAAGAATTAATACCTATTATTTTACAAAAATTTAACAATGATAGAAGAGGAATAAATCAAGTAAGATTACTAGAAACACCTGAAGTATATAAAAGAATAATAAAAATTCAAAAGATGGTAAGAAATACTTTAGGAGCATTAGCTTTTATTTCAATATGTTTAGGTGGTTTTGGAATCATGAACTTAATTGCTGGAGGAGTAAAGGCTAGAACAGTTCATATAGGTATTTTAAGAGCTATAGGACTTTCAAAAGAAAATGTGACAAAAGTGTTCTTAGCTGAAGGAATAATAATTGCTATTTCAGGAACTATTTGTGGTTTATTATTAGGAATAATATGTAGTTTTATAGCAGAGAAAATAATTATGATTCCACCAATGTTTAAAGTGATAAAGATAATTATTTATCTGATAATTGCTTTAAGTTTTGGAATAGGAATAGGAATTTTTCCAGCAAAGAAAGCTGGAGAGATGAATGTAACAGAAGCTTTAAGAGAAAATTGAAGTATATAAAGTAATAAATTTTAGGAGGGAAAACAATGAAAGTAAAAGTTTTATTAGGATCAGTTATTTTAAGTTCATTAGCATTTGCTAATGGTATGGAAAATGCTGCTTCATCAGCAGCAATATCTTCTAATCAAGCTAGAACAGATAAAGGAATCTTCTATATAGCTAAAGATTTTTCTGAAATGGCTGCATTACCAGGATTTACTCTTAGTGCACCAGCAGGACTTGTTCCAG